>JFJP01038646.1_pt1 | contig 16427 bp, 7 predicted proteins | sample 431651 | NCBI WGS metagenome assembly JFJP01 (sample SAMN02602958, study PRJNA72255) | Microbial mat metagenome, whole genome shotgun sequencing project. | biome: fresh water; feature: sink hole; material: water; isolation source: purple microbial (photo- and chemosynthetic) mats found in... | reverse complement strand
AGAAGGGCCGGGAACAGGATAATTCCCACTGCAGGAATCATATCTTTGAATCTTGTAAGATCCTGACGCCTGGAATTCAGATAGCTTGCCAGTGCCAGGGCTGTAGCGAACTTTGCAAACTCTGATGGCTGAAGGGTAAAACTTCCAAATTCAAACCACGACCGGGCACCGTTTATTTTGGTTCCCAATATAAGTACTCCCACAAGCAGAAGCATGAAAGTTCCATAGATGAACCACGAGAAAAAAAAGTAAAATCTGTTATCGATTATTACAACAAAAATTGCAATCACAAGTGCTGCTGCTATCCAGATAAATTGCTTTCCGTAACGCTGCGTCAGGTCAAGCATACCTGAGCGCTCTTCATTATATACAGCAGCATAAATATTAAACCATCCCAGTATCACAAGTACCAGGAATAATACTATTGAAATTTTATCCAGACCATTCCAAAGATTTATACTCCGTTTCATTAATGCATCAAATCAAGATTCAACATACTTTCTTCCCTTAGTTTATTCGAGATATCACCCTTTAGATACTTTTCAATCATAAGGCTTGCTACAGGAGCTGCATAAGTAGCTCCGTAACCAGCGTTTTCAATATAAACAGCAATAGCAATTTGGGGATTATCCTTGGGAGCAAAGGCTATGAAGATTGAATGATCTTTACCATGCGAATTCTGGGCTGTCCCGGTTTTTCCGCATACTATTATGTCTTGCATTGCTGCAACAGTTCCGGTCCCCTTCTTCACAACAGACTCCATACCACGAATTATACTCTCAAAATTGGCAGTGTCGATATTAATTTCATGCTTCACGGTAAACCGAGGATCAATGTACCTCTCTCTTCCAACTGATTTAACAATATGCGGAGTGTAATAATAGCCTCTGTTGGCAATTGCGGCGGTCATATTAGCCATTTGCAAAGGAGTTGTCCCGACTTCTCCCTGCCCTATAGCCATTGAAATAACAGTAAGTGCTTTCCAGCTTTTCTTGTAGTAATAGTCAAAATAAGAACTTTTAGGGATATTCCCTGACAGCTCATTTACGAAATCAGTACCAAGTTTACTGCCGAATCCAAATTGGTCAAGGTATTCCTTCCATTTATCGTAAGCTGAAGTGATAGAACGATAATTCGTATTTTCAAGTATTTTCCGGTATGCCTGACAAAAAAATGCATTACATGAAGTCGAAATTGCATCTTCCAGATTCAATGGAGATTCGTGAGTATGACAATCAATCGTTAGATAACCATTGTGACAGGCAAACAATGTATTGGGAGTAATTACGCCTTCCTCCAGAGCAATTAATCCGTTTATCGGTTTAAATGTAGAACCCGGAGGATATGATGCCATCAGAGCCCTGTTAAACAAGGGTTTTACAGTGTCAGCAGACAGCCCTGAGAAGTTATCAGATCTCACTCTTCCCACAAGCAGACCAGGGTCATAGTTTGGTGCTGATACAAGGGTGAGCACTTCTCCTGTTTTCGGCTCTATTGCTACAATACTTCCTCTTTTATTCTTCATAAGAAGTTCACCATACTCCTGCAGAGTAAGATCAATAGATGATGTTATATCCGATCCCTGAACTGCCAGAGTATCCATTTTCCCTTCGGCATATGATCCTTTTATCCTGCTGAAAACATCAACAAGATAGATTTTCACTCCGCGTCTGCCGCGCAGTTCCTTCTCATAGGCCTCTTCAATACCGGTTTTGCCAATATAATCTCCTGGTTTATAATATGGCTCTCTTCTGATTAACCCGTCATCTACCTCACTCACATAACCGAGAACATGTGCTGCTACGGGAAGTGAATATTTCCTTAAAGTTCTGGGCTGCACATAGAAGCCCGGATAAAGAAACATTTTTTCCTGAAACCTGGCGTATGTTTCATCTGAGATCTGTTTCAGAAAAACCGATGGGGCTTTTCTGGAATAATTAACAGCATTTCTCATTTGCCGGCGGAACAGATCATTCGAGATCCCCAGTAAACTGCAGAAACCTGTTGTATCAATAGTTTTAGAAGTCTGCGCAGGAACAACCATAATATCATAAGCTGCCATATTTGTCACAATCTCCTTACCGTTCCTGTCATATATAAGTCCGCGGGCCGGATACTGTGTAACATATCTGAGCACATTATTGTCGGCCGATAACCGGTAAGAATCTTTTACTACCTGAATAACGAACAATCGTATGATCAATGCCAGAGATGCAAGCACCATAAGTGCCATAATAACATATTTCCTGTTAATGAATGCATCCTTCATAATTCTGAAAATTACTTTCCCCTCCTGTAAAATTCGAACAGGAGTATGAAAGTTATTGAAAAGACCGAACTTAAAACTACCCGCCCTAATGTCCTGAAGAAATCCGTGAAACGGAATACCTCAAGGTAAAAGAGAGCTGTATGATGTACAAAAACAATGAGTGCAGTATAAATAAGAAACCACCTGAAGCCATAAATAAACATTGAAGGATCTGAGCTGGTCTCATAACCATCGCGCGGAGATATAAGCCTCAGAATATATGGTCTCACAAATCCTGCAAGAACTGTGGCAGAGGAGTGCATTCCCGGGGAACCGGAAAAAAAGTCAATTATTCCTCCTGTCATAAACGAGAGGAGAAGAAGAAGCCAGGCTGGTATTTCAACAGGTAAAAGCATAATAAACATCAAATAGATATAAGGATTAACATACCCGCTGAACTGTATATTATTAAATAACAGCACCTGCAGCAGTATCAGCAGAATAAAGATCAATCCATATCTTAAGATTGAGTTTATCATTGAAATAGATTTTGAAGTTCCAGTTGCTCTGTTTTATTCACATTACCAATGACATCAACAAAATGCAACTTTTTAAAATCAGTTGCCAGGGTTACTGTAATCTTATAAAAATCACCTCCCATCTTTTCGAAATCACTCACAGTCCCTACCATAATGCTCTCAGGGAATATTGCCGAGTATCCTGTTGTCTCAATAGTATCACCTACATTAACGGGAACATGCTGAGGAATCTCGCTTAATATAGCCTTCCGGTAATTTACACCGTCCCAGTTAAGCGACCCGTAATAACCATTAGTTTTTAATCTTGCACTTAACCTGAAATCAAGATTTAGTACTGACATTGCCAGGGAATAGTTTTCCGAACAGCCAACTATAACACCCGCCACACCTTCACCCGACGTTACTGCCATATCAACAGATAGCCCCTGCTGTTTTCCTTTATTTAATGTAAAAAAGTTCTTCTGCTTGTTTATCGAGTTGTCAATTACTGAGGCTGAGGTGTGAATATACTGTTGTTTTAATACAGAATCTGATACTGAATAAAATACAGAGTCTTCTCCTAAAACAAGACGCTCAATGCTATTCTTAAGTGCAATATTCTCTGATGCGAGTGCATTGTTTACGTCTCTCAGGCTGAGGTAGGCGCGGGTATTGCTTACCTTCATCTCAATGGAATGGGTCAGGCCTCTTATCCCGAACATTACACGTGTATTATGATAGCTGTTCCTGGCAGCAAGAAAATAAAACGACAATCCTTCAAGTATCAGAAAGATGATCAGATTATTGTATCTGGCCAGAAAATTCAGCAGATTCCTCATTCACCATGCAAGATTATCTCATCAGGAACTGAAACTTATCGACATTTTTAAGAGCAACCCCTGTACCGCGTGCAACAGCATGAAGGGGATCTTCAACAACATTAAAGTTAATATTTATCTTATCGGCCAGTCTCTTATCCAGACCTCTGAGCAGGGCACCGCCGCCGGCAAGGTATATCCCCTTATTTACAATATCTGCATAAAGCTCAGGCGGAGTCTGCTCCAGAACACTTAATAATGCAGCCTCGACTTTAGATAATGATTTATCAAGGCAATAAGCAATCTCCTGGTATGATATTGGAATTTCAATAGGAAGGGCAGTCATAATATTCGGACCCCTAACAATAAAATCGGCCGGAGGGTTATCAATGTCAGGAAGTGCAGCACCTACACCTATTTTGATATCTTCAGCTGTCCTTTCACCGATTTTTATATTATGCTGATGACGCATATATGCCTGAATATCAGCAGTAAATCCATCTCCGGCTATTCTAATCGACTTATTGCAGACAATTCCGCCAAGTGCAATAACTGCTATCTCAGTTGTACCACCCCCGATATCAACAACCATGCAGCCTTCAGGGGCCTCAACATCGAGTCCGATACCAATAGCGGCAGCCATAGGTTCGTAGATCATATAAACATCACGTCCGCCGGCATGTTCTGACGAGTCACGAACAGCACGAATCTCAACCTCTGTACTCCCCGAGGGTATACATACAACCATTTTTAATGAAGGAGAAAAAAGTCTGGGACCTTTATTGATCATTTTGATCATCCCCCTTATCATAAGTTCAGCTGCATTAAAGTCGGCTATTACACCATCGCGTAATGGCCTGATTGTCTTAATGTTTTCATGTGTTTTACCATGCATCTGCCTTGCCTGCTCGCCAATAGCAATAAGTTTCCCGGTATTTTTATCTATTGCTACTATCGATGGTTCATCCACAACAACCTTATCATTATGAATAATAATTGTATTTGCTGTGCCAAGATCGATTGCAATTTCCTGTGTTAAAAATGAAAATAAGCCCATTATATATGAATTAAATATTTATCAGTGTTTAAAGTGTCTTACTCCTGTAAGTACCATTGCTACTCCGTTTGTACTGCAATAATCGATTGACTCCTGGTCCCTGACAGATCCGCCGGGTTGAACAATGGCTGTAATACCTGCTTTGTGAGCAATCTCTACGCTGTCGGCAAAAGGGAAAAAAGCATCAGATGCAAGTACCGACCCTTTCAGGTCGAATCCGAAAGTTTTTGCCTTTTCAATAGATTGCTTAAGGGCATCTACCCTTGAAGTCTGCCCTATACCGCTGGCACAAAGCTGTCCGTTCTTAACAAGCACAATTGCATTGGACTTGCTGTGTTTACAAATAATGTTGGCAAACACCAGATCATCAATCTCGGAAGGCAGAGGAGTTCTTTTTGTCACAGGTTTCATCTGTTCTCCTGATTCCGTGCTGTTATCTTTTTCCTGCCAAAGTACCCCATTAAGTATCGATCTGAAACCATCCGGGCGCTTTTCCGCATCATTCCGCAGAAGGATTATCCTGTTCTTTTTCTGCTTCAGTATTTCAAGTGCCGAATCAGAGAAATGAGTAGCTATAATTATTTCAAAGAATATCTTGTCGATCTCAGCAGCAGTCTCAGCATCAATTGTAACATTTGTTACAATTACACCACCGTAGGCAGATAACGGATCACATGCCAGCGCATCTTTCCAGGCTTCTGCTCCTGTATCACGTGAGGCAACTCCGCAGGCATTATTATGTTTAATAATAACATAGGTAGGAACGAAAAACTCATCAATAAGATTTAATGCTGCTTCAAGGTCGAGGAGGTTATTGTATGAAAGTTCTTTACCATGAAGTTTATCAAAAAACTCACCGGGATCACCATAGAATATCCCTTTCTGATGAGGATTCTCTCCGTAACGCAATGGATATGAATTGTTTATGCTTTCTCTGAAAACAGGTATGGCAGCCTGCCTGTTGAAATACTTAAATATGGCAGTATCATAATGTGAAGAGGTCATGAATGCTTTGGCTGCAAATAACCGCCTGTCTTCCAGAGAGGTAAGTCCATTTTTGGAACTTAGCAGAGATTGAAGCTCAGAATACTGCTCCCTCCCTGATACGATGATAACATCATTATAATTTTTAGCGGCAGCTCTGATAAGTGAGATTCCTCCTATATCGATTTTCTCAATTATATCTTCCTCAACATCTGTCGATTTCAAAGTTTCTTCAAAAGGATACAGGTCAACTATTACAAGGTCGATCTCCGGAATTTTATATTTAGAGAGCTGTGCCAGATCCTCTTGATTTTCACGCCGGGCCAGAATCCCTCCAAAAACCGAAGGATGTAATGTTTTTACCCTCCCTCCCAGAATTGAGGGATATGTTGTAAGATCTTCCACCTTTTCGGCAGGGATCCCAAGTCCACTGATAAAACTGAAAGTACCTCCTGTAGAATATAACTTTACGCCAAGTTTATGAAGTGTTCTCACAATTTCGTCCAATCCCTCCTTATAAAAAACAGAGATCAGAGCACTCTTTATATGTTTGTCACTCATCTGATGATAATTACGATCGACTTTGGATACCTTTTTAAAGGTGTTTAAAAATAGATATTTTTTTATTATCCTCAATACATAATACAATATATGATTTCATCTTATCACTTAATGAAATGATTATCCTAATAGTATTGAAAATGAATGATTTCCCGGATAAGGTTTTTCCCAATTATTGTAATCTGGTGTTTAAGAAAATACTAACCCCCCGGGTTAAGGGCATTTTCATTAAACTATCAGGCCGCCGGCGACAGATTTAAATTTTATTCCTATTACAAGGATATCATCAATCTGTTCAACTTTACCTTTCCACTCTTCAAGTGTGGACTCGAGTACTTCTTTTTGATCATTCATTGAGAGATGGGAGTTGTCAATCAACAGGTCTTTGAATTTTTTTGTCTTGAATGTTTTTCTGTCAGGACCTCCCAACTGATCCACATAACCATCACTGAATAAATAAACAATATCATCTCTTTTTAATTCAATCTCTTTATTCGTGAAGGTATTTTCTCCTTCATCATATATCCCCAGTGGCATCTTATCTCCTGAAAATTCAGTAATTTGCTTATCTCTAAGCAGGTATAAAGGCCGACGTGCACCAGAGAACTGAAGTTTACTGGATTCCAGATCCAGAATAAAAAGAGCCATTTCCATACCATCTCTAGCACTGGTATAGTCCTGCGTCTGCTGCAAAGTTTTTATTACATGGCCCTTAAGCTTTGTTAAAACTTCACTTGCATTTATTGTAACTGCACTGTGAACTAATTCGTTAAGAAAAGTAAGTCCAAGGATACTCATAAAAGCTCCGGGTACTCCGTGCCCTGTGCAGTCTGCTGCTGCAACAAAAATTGAATTGTTATTCTGTTTGAACCAGTAAAAATCACCGCTTACGATATCAAGCGGCTTGAACAAAATAAAATGTTCAAATAGATTTTCAGACAGGATCTCTTTAGAAGGGAACATTGCTGACTGTATCCGCTCGGCGTAATTAATGCTGTCAGTCAGGTTCTTGTTTATGATTTCAATTTCGGTTTTTTGTTTGGCAAGAAGCTCATTGGTCTTCACTTTCCTGCGATAGTTCCTGTATGTCTGAAAAGCAACCAGGAGTGCAATAATAAATCCAACAATAAATGTCCTCTGGGTAAATTTCAGTTTTTTGTTTTTTACCTCCTGCAGTTCTTTATCCTTGGTAAGGAGGCCTATCTGAGTCTGTTTTTTATCAATTTCAAAGTTAAGGGAAAGAGATATAAGTTTCTTATCATCTGCCGCCTGATATAATGTGTCTTTGATGTTAGTAAGCAAAGTCTGAAATTTAAAAGCATTGACATAATCCGACATTTTTACATATGAGGCTGCCAGACCTTCATATGCCTGTTTCAATTCCTTGTTTGCTCTTATTTCTTCTGCTAAATCCCGGGCTTTATAATATGTTTCTATAGCAGAATTGATACTTCCCTCCTCTGAATAGGTATCTGCCAGTCCGAGAAGGGTGGCAGTCATTTCCAGTTTTGCATCGGATTGTTTTGCAATCTCGTAGCCCTTCTGCTGAAACTCGATAGCCTTTTGGAAATTTCCTCTTTTGGTATAAACCTTACCGATATTTGTAAGTGTATATGGAACATTGCCTGAATTCGATTTCATAAACGCATTCAGCGATTTTTCATAATAGTAGAGAGCAGTGTCATAAGATTCCCGTTGGAAATAGATCTCCCCCAGATTTACAGAAGCTGTACCTATGGCATCGTTATTTTCCAGCTTTTCACTCAATGGTAAGGCGGATAGATAATATTTAAGAGCAATATCATGCTTATCTGGATTATTGAGGTATACAATTCCGATATTGATCATTGAAGTTACTATCCTGAGAGTATCTTTTATCTCTTCTGCTGCCTTTAATGATTTCAGGTGGAACTCAAGAGCCATGACATCATCGCCCTGATTTGCATATGTAGCACCAATGTTACTCAGCATATTAGCAATCCCGACTTTATCATTTATAGCTTCAAAGCTAATAAGGGATAACCTCCACGCTTTTATTGCCTCCCAAAAGTTTGCAAGAAAATAGTGACCCATACCTATATATTTGTAGGCATTTGCAGTTCCCTTTCCAAAATTCAGTTTTTCAGATAGTTTAAGTGCTTCGGTGCCCCTAATTATCGCACTGTCGGGAGCTGACCGGTATTCATTCTTACAGATAGAGATAAGTATGTTTACCTTTGTAGTATCGTCTTTACAATCCCTCAGAACCAGCTTCAGACTATCGACAATAGAATTTTGAGCACCAGCGGTCTGAATAAGGGAAAGAAGTATTATAATTAATATTTGTCTGGTCTTCTTCATAGAGATTCATTCAGGCAACTTTGTCTATAATAACATAATAAACATATCAGGTCTTAAATTGTTTATTTAAGATTAATCGGTCTCCTTATGAGGTAAAATTTTCAGTGCGATCAGAAAGAGGAATTCTTTCGTCGGGAGAAATTGTATAAACATCTATGTATATATGTATGTAAATACATGAATATATGCTAATTATCATCTTAATTATATTCATTCTAAATAAACAATTCGGGTTTTAGTATGTTTAATTTCTCAACCAGGTTAATATTAACAAGGTAAATTCAGGCGAAGAGTTAAGAATGTTAGTGAGTGTTGGGCCTGTAACTATCAATATATAAACCTTTAAGATCGTGGTTTTTGAATTTTTATTGAGTAACTAACATTTACTGTTGTGAAAAAAATCAATTTCATTTCAAAAAATTGCCTTCGTGTAATTTTTTCCTTCCTCCTGTTTATTTTCTTTTTTCCACTTGTTTCTTATGGCCAGAAGAAGGATATCAATATCGTTGTTAACTGTGTTGAGTATATCGGAAATGGAACATATAAGGCCAATTTCGGATATGATAATCCCAACACCCAGGTTGTTACAGTTTCTCAGCCGGGTAGCGTTGTTACATACAATAACGGGCAAACAAAGAAATTTGCTTTAAACTCTTTCCTGACAGGTGTGCAGAATAAGGTTTTCAGCCAGGAGTTTTCATCTAAGGATAAGGTTCAGTGGACTGTAACTCTTCCTAATGGAGCTGTGAAAGTTGTAACAGCAGATATAAATTCCAACCATTGCAGCGATGTAAGCGATATTGTTCCTTATTACGCACCGCCTCCCGGAGGAAAGGTCAGTAATAAATCACTTATCGGTGCAGAGCTCACTTCACTTTACAATACTTACAAAAGTCTGTATCCTAATTTCAATGCCCAGTCTGATAACATTTTCCAGCTCAGAGTTAAGAATGCCATAAATCAGGTTCTTATTGAGGCTGCATCAATCGGTACTACAGGTAGTTTACTCACCCCGCTTACCGGATGGGGATTTGAATTGGTTCTTGATAATGCATCAGGCAAACAGGTAACCGGATGGATCCCTGTTTCCAGACTGCTTGATATGAACTCTCTTACCTCCGTGCTTAACTATGCCAGACCTGTTTACCCAGGGGTTGGTAATTATATAGCAGCGAAAACCGGACTTACACAGAGCCAGGGAGACAAATCAATGCGCTCTGATTTTACACGTCTGGGGTACGGAATCGATGGAACAGGAGTCAAGATAGGGGTTATCTCAAATAGTTATAATACAAAGGGAGCAGCATCAGCAGATGTTTCATATGGTGATCTTCCGGGGACCAATAATCCTAATGGTTACATAAAGAATGTTCATGTGCTTAAAGATATTGATCCTGCCTCAGGTACTGTTTTGTCAGATGAAGGCAGGGCAATGCTCCAGATCGTTCATGATATTGCACCCGGTGCAGAATTGGCATTCTATGCAGGTATTCTTGGTGAACTGGACATGGCAAACGGGATAAGAGATCTTGCTGATCCCACAAAAGGTAATTGCGATATTATCGTTGATGATATCAGCTATATAACTGAGCCATTCTTTCGCGACGGGGTGGTGGCTGACGCAGTGGATGATGTTGTAAGACAGGGAGTTGCTTTTTTCACTTCCGCAGGTAATTTTGGAGATTGGTCATATGAGGACACGTTTTCACCAGGGACAGGTACTCCTACTACAATAAAGGGAGTTGCCCATAATTTTGGAATGAACGACATCTACCAGCTTGTAAACCTTGGAGAAGGCACATATACAATTGTATTGCAATGGGACGATGGTTCAGATCCAAAACAAGCAACCACCAAAACCGATATGGACCTATATCTGACAAGTGGTAATGGATCAACGGTTCTTGGATTTAACCGTGTTAATACCGGAGGAGCACCAATCGAAGTCATACCTTTCTCAGTAAAAGCAGGAGGAGCGACCACGAACATAGTTATATCAAAAGTGTCTGGTACAATGCCTTCACTACGTTTCAAATATATTTTATTCCGGGGTGGAGATAAATTTGAAATTGCAGAGGCTTCTCAAAAGAAAGGCACTTCAACTATTGTGGGTCATGCAAATGCTCTGGGCGCAATCGCAGTTGGAGCCGTAAGATTCGATCGTACACCACAGTATAATGGATCTCTTCAGGTTATGTCTTTCTCCTCCCGGGGAGGAACTGCTGTCAATGGTGTTATAAGACCTGACAAGCCGGCTTTCGTGGCACCTAACGGTGTGAATACTACAGTAAATCTTCTTCCTGCCGGTAATGGTGACTGGCAGAAGGATGATAACGGAGATAAAATTGTTGACTCAGATAATCCCGATCCTGATATAAATATTCCCAATTTCTTTGGCACCTCAGCTTCTGCTCCACATGCAGCAGCAGTTGCTGCCCTTATTATACAGGCCAAAATAAAATTCGGGGGTCAGAATGCCCTTAATACAGGTTCTGCTCCTTCTCCTGCAGAGATCCTTACCATATTGAAATCCTCGGCTATTCCGGTAGGTGTTCCCTCCGAGATGGCCGGTGCCGGATTTATCCAGGCAAATAAGGCAATCGGATTGTTTGCCAATCCGAAACCTTTTATTTCAAATCTTGCTTTAACCGGAACCGGAACACCGGAAGATCCTTATAACTCAATCACTGTTCTTGGAGATTTTTATATTCCTGAGAAAGGAAAAGATTCAGATACTGTCTTTACTACACAGATAATCTTCAGGGGCGACACTCTGCCGAATGCAATTGTCAGTGCCATCAGTGAAGATACAATCCTGGTAAATAACACATTTCTTGGCAATCCTGTTATCATGGCTTATACACCTCCTAAGTCTCCGAGTGGTTTGGATGGAGGATCGTCTAACCCAAAGAAACCTTCAGATCAGGAATTAATTACAATCACAATCACATCCGAGGATGTGCATAAGAAATTCGGAGAGGTAATGCCGGAATACTCTTCAACTTACCGGATTGAAACAGCCGGCGACGGATATTCTTCACTGGCTGAAGCAGTTACTGCCGGAAAAATTCTTTCTGCTGAAGCTTCTTTGTTAAGTCAGCTTGTATATAGTATAACTTATGATGGTAATGAGGTGAACGCACGATCGGCGGTGGGATCTTATCCAATAATGCCCTCATTTAAACCTTTCCTCAGCTCAGAAGAAGAATTGGGGCTCTCTATTGCAGAAAAGTATAAGGTCGTGTTTGCTGATGATGGATTCCTTATCATTGATAAACTCCCGCTGAGGATAACTCCAAAAGACACAACACTCGTTTATGGGGATATACTCCCTGACGCCAAACTGGAATTTAAATACGAGATAGTAAATGATCCTGATAATCCTGTTGTCATAGATAATTCAGACTCGCTTATTTTTTCCGTTAGAACAGAACATACAAATTCATTAACCAACGGCATTTCGCTTGTAAACGGGATCTCCCTTGTAAATGGAGTTCCCATTATAAATGGTATTTCACTTGTAAACGGCATTTCGCTTGTCAATGGAATTTCGCTTGTAAATGGAATTGAAGTCAGAGTTGAGGTAACAGATAATGAAACAACTGTTTACGTAGCCGGAGAACCGGTGGGAAACGGAATTTCCCTGGTAAACGGTATTTCCCTCGTTAACGGATTGCCATTTGTTAATATGACTGATATTGTAGATGGCGATGCACTTGTAAATGATGGGAATATAATTACGATAAGTAATGGCTATATAACTGCTCTGAACGGGATATCTCTTGTCAATCAGGCAAATCCAAATGGCATTTCTCTTGTAAACGGAATTTCACTTGTAAATGGAATCTCACTTGTAAATGGAATCGAAGTAGATATCTCCGGAACAACTGTCACTGTAGGAGGAAATACCATAGGTAACGGTATTTCCCTTGTAAACGGTGTCGAATTGCTCAATATTAATGGTTTAGTGGTAGTAAACAGTGAGCATATTACAAATGGGATCTCACTTGTTAATGGTATGCAGATACATATTGATAACGGAATTCCCAATGTAAATGGCATTTCTCTGGTAAATGGTATTCCATTTGACGCCGATGATGTTGTAAAAGTGGCGAATCTTATAGTAGAATTTGCTGATGGAAACTTCCGGGTATCAGAGATAACGGAGAATGGAATATCGCTGGTGAACGGGATATCTCTTGTTAATGGAATTTCCCTTGTTAACGGGATATCACTTGTTAATGGGATCTCGCTTGTTAACGGCATTTCACTAGTTAATGGTATTGCGGTTGAAGGTGTGAATGGTCAGATCTCGAATGTAGTAGATCTTAAAGGGATGAATTTCCTCGCTAGTGAAAATGCAATTGAATCATTGCCCAGGGTTAACGGAATTTCACTTGTGAATGGATTAACAGGTGTTGACGGCAATTCCTTAAAAATTGCATCCGATACAACTGAGACAAGTTTTAATTCTGAAACAAATGGTATCTCGCTGGTAAATGGAATCTCCCTCGTGAATGGAACTGCAACAGTAAATGGAATTTCACTTGTAAACGGAATCTCTCTTGTAAACTCAGCTACAGTAAACGAGACCAGTAATTCCGGTGCAATATTCGTATTTGATGCAACCGATATTCCTGCCACTCCTGAGGAACAACTGAATGTACCGCTTAGTCCGATCTGTTTTATTACTGGTACAACAGCCGGAAAACACTGGATTATACCGGGAACCTTCCTTTCTGATAATTTCGATGTTACATATGGTCTGGGAACACTTACTATTAACAAGGCAGAACTCGAAATAGAAGCAATAAGTGGAGGAAAAACCTATAATGAAACTGATCCTGATTTAAATTATAACATAACAGGGCTCCATGGTACTGATTCTGAAACCGGAACTTTAAAACGTGAACCGGGTGAGGATGCCGGGGTTTACAAAATTCAACAGGGAAGTTTAAATGCAGGTGACAATTATAAAGTAACCTTTACTCCTGCGAATTTCACTATCGGACAGAAAACCTTAAATGTTACTGCTGCAGGAATAGATAAAGAATATGATGGATTAAAAGATGCTGATGTGATTCTTTCAGATAACAGGATCAATGGAGATGCTTTTGAATTATCGTATTCTAATTCTTCATTTTCAGATAAGAATGCAGGTGAAAATAAAGTTGTTACTGTTTCAGGAGTCAATATTGCGGGAGAGGATGCCGGAAATTACAGACTCAGCACTGAGATCGTGATTACATCTGCTAGCATCAGAGTTAAAAGTATCAATGTCACAGCAAAAACTGACAATAAGGTTTATGATGGGAATACTTCGTCTGATGAAGTTCCTGTTGTTGATGCCCTGATGACCGGAGATGCAATTGGCACTTTCCCTATGCAGGCATTTGATAATAAGAATGCAGGAACAGGGAAAATGCTGACCCCCGGGGGATTGATTATAAATGACGGGAATGGCGGATTTAACTACAATATCAATTACATTAATAATTATACAGGAGTAATAACATCTAAACCACTTATTGTAACGCCGGTTTATTCTGTTCTTTACATCAATGAAGGTGATCCGTTGCCGCTGATAGACTTTAATTACACCGGAACTGTTGCAAATGATATTATTGCTTGTTCAGTTACTGTATTGCGCGACCAGGATAATCGTCAATATGATATAAATTCATCTGAGTCTGCCGGAAAGTATTCAATTAATCCTGTACTATGCAACAGCAATTATACTTTCACAAATATAACTCCCGGAACATTGTATGTCAATCCATACGGACCGGGAACCCATCCTGTAAAGCCAATACTGAATTGTGTCCGGATACAATTTAATGGTACCGGATTTAATTATGTTGCCAATTTTGAGTACAAAAATGACAATAATACTGATGTTTATATACCCAGAGGGGCTAATAATCTCCTTGTTGGCAACTACGAACCAAGTGATGCACAGCCGGTATTGTTCAAATCAGGTGGCGGATTTTTCAGCGTGAACTTTGACGGCAATAAGCTATCATGGAGCGTATCTAGCAGGGAAGAGGATCATAACGCCTCTATGGCTGCAAATGCAAATTCAAGTTCAACAAAGTGCGGGTCGCAACCAAAATCTGCAATAGCTGCTCCATCCGATCTTATAAAGGAATCGGATTCTGATCCAATAGACCTGGTTGCTTACCCGAATCCTGTAACTGATAAAGTTACAATATCTATGAAAGGTATCGAAACTAATGATATGATCAGTGTGTTCAATTATTCAGGTAAGCCTCAGCCGGTTACATATGCTTTCAGGAACCAGGACATGCTTGAGATTGATATGTCAGCTTTATCATCCGGTACATACTTTATCAAAGTTGTAATAAAATATAACGCGAGAATATTTACGGTTATAAAGCGCTAATTATCTGGTTTTTAAACTTGATAATATTGAGGGTCGTTTAGAAATTTGAATGTGCAGTAATTGCTGCCATGGTTTCCAAAAGTATGGTAGTAACTATACAGGATCCTGCTGAAATGGTTTGAATACTATTGCTGAAGTTTTAATATTAATGATAATAGCAGTGACCTAATTAATAATATTTCAGGAATAGTCATTACCGCAGCAAGAAACATTTTTCGTATATTTGACCCTCAATTTATATTTATCTCATAACACACAATGTTTTTAAGGTTATTTAAAGAAGGGGTTATATTTGCAGTTAACTCTGTAATAGTAAACAAGTTAAGAACATTCCTTTCACTATTCGGGATAACTATAGGGATCTTTTCAATCATTTCTGTTTTTACCGTCCTCGACTGGATGGAGAAATCTATTAAGGACAGCATTTCCACTCTTGGAGATAACGTAATTTATGTTCAGAAATTTCCATGGTCATTCGATCCGAACCTGGCATGGTGGGATATAATCAAATGGCCCTCAATCGATGAACGTGATTTTCAGGCAATACAGAAAAGATCGACCAAGACAGATGCTGCATGTTTAGCAGTTTTCCAGCCTGTAAAAATCAAGTACAAGAAAAATATTGCCAACGATGTTACAGTTGGTGCTGTAACTATGGAGTTTGAAGAAGTAAGGTCTTTTGAAATGGCTAACGGAAGGTACTTTTCTCCATTTGAAGCCTCTACAGGAAAAAATGTGGCCATAATCGGGGCAACCATCGCAGAAAGGTTGTTTGAAAAAGCAGATCCGGTTGGAAAAGAAATCACCATTGCCGGCTTTAAAACTATAATAATAGGAGTCTTCAAGAAGGAAGGAAAGGGCGGGATAAGCGACAGCGGAATGGATGAACTGACACTTATACCTCTTAGCTTCGGAAAGACTTTTATTAATATGCGAAACAGGTTTATCGAGTCACAGCTTATGATTAAAGCTAAACCCGGAGTGCAGATTCAGGAACTCGATGACGAAACAACTATGATACTCAGAGCATCCAGACGACTACAGCCTGATGAGATAAATAATTTCTCCGTTAACAGGGCAAGTCTTTTATCACAGGGCTTCGATGCAGTCTTTGTCGGAATCAACATAGGTGGCTGGGTTATCGGAGGATTTTCAATACTTGTAGGTGGTTTTGGAATCGCAAATATCATGTTCGTTTCTGTAAGAGAAAGAACTAACATTATTGGAATTCAGAAAGCTCTCGGGGCAAAAAGGTTTTTCATCCTCCAGCAGTTCCTTGTAGAATCTGTACTGTTATCTGTTATCGGCGGATTACTTGGTGTTCTGATGATCTTCGTAAGCACACTGGTAATAAACTATTTATACGAGCTGAATATGCACCTTACTATGGCAAACATGTTTCTTGCCATATTCATATCAGGCATTATAGGTGTAGTAGCAGGTTACGCCCCGGCTTATTCAGCTGCGAAAATGAATCCGGTTGAAGCTATAGGATTCT
>JFJP01027385.1_pt1 | contig 16427 bp, 12 predicted proteins | sample 431651 | NCBI WGS metagenome assembly JFJP01 (sample SAMN02602958, study PRJNA72255) | Microbial mat metagenome, whole genome shotgun sequencing project. | biome: fresh water; feature: sink hole; material: water; isolation source: purple microbial (photo- and chemosynthetic) mats found in... | reverse complement strand
CAGCGTTGAATTTCTTGTTAAAAGGCCGGATTAATAGGCTTAATTGGTTTTTATAAGTTTTTTTTTCTTCAGAAATTCGCATGTTTTCTTTCTTCAAATTATGAACTTTTGCTTCTAATTCCATTAAAATTCCTCTTTTATCAATAGTATCGAATTCAAGACTGATCAGCAGCTCCAAAGAAGCGTTTATGCTCAATTTCATTTGATTTTTCTTCAAGAAATTCACATAAAAAAGTGAAAGTCTAGCTTTTCCCATTAAAATTTCTTCGAAATCATTAAAGCGAAAAACAGAAAACTCAAGCAATTCTTCAAGGTCTTTTATCGGAATTTGCAAAGGCTTTTCGTGAAAAACACCCTTTTTTACTTCATATTTCGTCTTGTATTTGTAATCGCCATAGTTCAAAACAGCAATAAAATGATTTTCAGCATCTCCAATTAATTTTTCGAACTCTATAATCATCGAATTTCTATTTTTTTCAGAATTTCTCATGTTTTTCTCATGGGTTTTTTTAAAGGAATTATCATTGTTTTTCAAGTCTGGAGAAAGCTGTAAATCTTCGATAATTTCTTGTATTTTGCTGAGAATTTCGAGGTTTTTTTCAAAGAGAAATCGCATATATGCAGCCTTTAAAAGCAAAACAGTTTCTGCTTCGTGAAAAACCTTGAAAAACTCGTTTAAATTTAAAGGCTTTTTTTTCTCGAAACGAATTCTATCAAATAATTCCTCAATAATTTCCGAGTCGATTTGTGAATATAAGGTAGATTGGATGATTTCTTGAAGGTTTTCAGGGGAAATTGGCTTGTTAAATTGAGATTCTTCAGCACGGAAGAAGTCTTGAAGAAAATCGATCGGATGGACTCTTTTACCACATTCTGCGAAGTTTTCTAGAAAAAACTCCGAGTTTAAAGAGAAATCCTGCATAAATTTCGAATTTTGTTAAATTTAAAAGAAAAAAACTGTTTTTTTTTTAAAATAAAAAAAATCGAAATAATCACAAAGAAATTTATTTGATTATAGCATAGCTTAAATCAAAAATAACAATTTTATCATTAAAAACACTTTTTTTTAAAAACAAGTAAAAAAAATCCCGATTTCTTCTTTAAGAACATAAAAACTACATAAAATTCTTCTTTAAATCTGTCAGTTTCAGAAACCCTCCAATATCCTCTTTTCCTCTCGTCAACCCCCCAAAACTGGAGCTTTTCTCTTCTTTTTCCCCGTCATTTTCCCATTCATTATCCTTAAAAGCCTTCATATTTGCATTAAATCCCTCTATTCCCTGCTTAACACCATTGACAAACGCAGAATATTGCAAACCATTAAGTCCTTTAATAAATTCTGAGTTCATGATAATTTCATTCGGATTGAAAAAATTGATATTTTTAGACTGCTCTTTCAAAAGAGTCTTCAAAGCAGCTAGTTTCATCAATTGATCAGTAGCTAAAGAAGCCATGAATTCTTTATCAATATTTAGCTCAAAACTAGGATTATTTAGATTATTTTGATTCATTTGGTTAATTATCGGTTTTGATTCAAGAATCCTAACAGTTGGCTTCGAAATTATAGATTTTATAGGCTTTCTTGTTATATTTTCTTCACTAAAATCCAGCTCTTCAGAGTCTTTCTTCGTTATTATTGAGCTTTTTTTCAAGAAACCTGAACTAGGAATTGGCTTATTTGTATTCAAAAAAGGAGAATCCACTTTATTGAATCCGGAGTCTTTGTTCATAACTGTGTTTTCTTTCGAGTTATACTTATTGAAATCCTGAGAAAAATGTGATGAATTATCGAATTTCTCAGTGTTTTTCTCCATATCTGAATTTTCCATTATTCGACTGCTGGAAATCTGTTCATTAACAGTCATGAGAATCTCTTGTGTTTTCTTGTTATTATTCATCATTAGATCTTCTTTTATAGTAGATTGCAAATGAACGATCAATAGTGAGACTCTTATAAGATCAGGATGTCTCGAATTATTCAATATTTTCTTCCTAATATTATAACAATCTTGAAATTTCAATAAAGAACTCTTATAATCGAAGCTTTCTAAATAGATTTTTCCAAGAATCTCCAATACTTGTGCACAAGGCAACGATATTTCTCCTATAAGTTCTTTACGAAGAATCATAGCTTTTTCTAAATACTGAATAGCTTTGAATTTCTTATTAGTTTGCTTATAAACAACACCCATATTGTACCAGCAATCACTGATCGATTCATGTTTTTCTCCAAGTTTACTCAGTCGAACCTCAAGGGATTTCTTGAAACAAGCCAGTGATTTACTATGGTATTTATGTTGAAGATAGAAGACTCCTATAAGGAAATAACAATTAGAAATTTCAAGAGTATTTGACCCGAAATTATTCTCAACTAATTTGATATATTTCACATAAATAAGCTCACAATTCTTGTAATCGCCTACTGAATAGAATAAAGATGCTAAAATACTCAATAAATTTGTTCGTTTCTTCAGCTCGTTATTCAGGAGAAAACGCTTTTGGAAAGTGATGTTATCGATAAGGCCATCATGAAACTTGAATTCTTTTGAAATCGATTGAAGATTCTCGTTTAATTTATCAGTTTCTTTCAGTTTCTGATAATCTAGCTTAGAATCGTCGATATTCGCGTTAACGATAGGAAGTATAAGCAAGAGATTCTCACGACATTGCTGGATTTTATCAGTTTTTAATAAGGATTTTATCAGGAGGAGATGATCGCAACAAAACTCGAAAAAATCGCGAATATCATTTTTTTTGTAATTGGGTGTTTTTTCCTCAAAGATTTTCTTAGAAATCGCTGCTAAACGGCGACATTTTATTATCGCTTGAGAGTATTGATTCTGACTGAACATTATCACGATATCTTTCCTTTCTTTATCCCTTTCTTCAACGAGTTTCTCAATGCGTAAATCCTCGACTTTTATTTGTGAAGAATTTAACTGTTTTTCTTTATCATCGATGCTTTTTTTTGAGATTTTTTCAGGTTTATTGTGATTTATCAAGGAATTTGTATGAGGAAAAAGGGGTTTTTGGGAAGGACATTCTTGTTGATGGAATTTCCAATGGAGTTTTTGATGGGCTTGTGAACAGTAGAAGACCTGCTGGCATTCAGAACAGCAGAGAAGAGTAGGTTTATTGCAGATTATGCAGAGAAATTTGTTATTGTCGCTTTCTAAAGAGAAGATCGGAATTTTTTTTAGGTAAAAACGTTAAATTTAAAGAAAAAATCAAAGAATTTTCTGATGAAATATTATATTATTAATTGAATTTATTAGCATATTTCGCAATTTGAAAACTTTTTTGTTTATTTTATTGTTTTTATTTGATTTTTCGAAGGGTTATCTCACCAATATTTAATGAATTTATGAGATAAAACTCCGATTTTCTTCAAAGAAGGGGATACTGTTATATAAAGGAAGTTCTGCGGGTGAGTTTCTGGCTTATATCCTCCCTAATTCAAATAAAAACTCTTTCAATTAAAAAAAACTCTTAAATTTTACAGGAATTTCGAGGATTTCATAGGCAAAAGACTCAATAAACATGGTATTTGACGCTGAATCTTTTTTGGCACTAAAATTCCATAGATTTTTATCATTAAAATACAAAAGAAATTGACCTTACTAAAGCCTTGTAGCATTCTTTTGTTATTTCTAAATAAGGACTTATCGAATCTTCGTATTGACACATCGAGCCTCCACACACAAAATGCGAGAAAATCCTGAATAAAAGCTCTTCGCGTTCAATCTTTGAGAAAATCGAATAATTCTCGCTTTCTTCAATCAAAAGCAATTGTCTTTTTTTCGATTTTATAATCGTAATTTCCATGTTTTTTTATGGTTTTTGAAAGAAAAACCTACCTCAATAAGTCTTGAATCTCGATTCCGAGAAAAGGCTCTTCAAAAACGCCTTTAATTTGATTTTTCACCACGATTCCTAAAGAAAATCCCTTTTTATTAGGACATTCCCAAGAAAAAAGCTATGCCTTTTTCTTCTAATCGGTCGAAAAGCTGGAGATTTGTCTCAAAAGTTCTTAGTTTCTTGTATTTTATCATTGAAATCCTTTCTTTGGGAAAATCGAGCTTTTTTAAAGTAAAGATTTTTCTTATAGTAAAAAATATGAAGAATTTACAAAGGGTAAATTCGCTTTCACTAAAGGATCATTGAAGAAATCCATTAGAAAAGCGTCGATATTTAGCTCATTGAAATTCAAATTAAAGCGAAAAGACAATAAATTCAGGTTTTCTCGCATCCCCCTACAAAATATTTCGCGTTTTCATAAATAAATACAATATGGGTTTTTATTTGACCATTTTATCAGAAATTCCTTTAGTTTCTTATTTTCTTCGAAAAAAAGACCTTTTTCTAGAAATTCGAAGGAAAAAGATGAAGAAAAATCCTCTTTTTCGCAAAGGATTTGCATGAGTTTTTTTATTTAAATTTTATAAATTTTCAAAAGAATATCGATATAAAATTCCTCGCATTTTCTTCAAAACTTTATCTTCGAAAACCAGCATATTATTCAAATAAAATCTAACACATTTTTCAGAATCGCTAGGGTCAGGATCAATTTTCTCATGTTCAAGAGCTTTTTTACAAAGAGAAATTCCTTTCTAAATTAAGAAAAATACTCATAAAAAAACATTTTATTGATAAAAAATTCAAAAGAAACTCTTTTTTTCTAAAAACATTTTAAAAAAACACTTTAAAAACCCCACAAAAAAAGCAAGAAAAAAGCCATTAAAAAACCTTGATAAAACCCGATAAAAACCTCATTAAAAACCACAATAAAAAACTTCATTAAAAACCACAAGAAAACCTCTATAAAAAACCACCATAAAAAACCTCTATAAAACTGTTTGTTTCACGTTTGAGAAATTTATTGAATTCCTTTGAATCTTCAAGACATTTCGACTTGATTTTCTTTCGAATTACAGGGTCATATTCAAGCATACTGGCTTTTTTTTCCAACTCGACAAGGCATTTGTCTTCATTGGCTTGAATGGCAGAAGAAAGTTCTTTGTAAACGCGGTTATTTTTCTGAAAATGAGCTATCGAGCAATAAAATTCCGACATTTTTTAATTTAATTTTAAATAAGATTTTCTTTATATTTCTGGTTTTATTCAATTTTTCAGTCTAAAAAATCAAGAAAAACTTCAATAATTTCACGAGAAAAATCAAAAGAAATTACTGTTCAAAATCACTTTTTAAAAGCGCAAAACTTTCTTCGAATTTAACTGAAATTCGTTCATTAAAAAACAACAGAATTTCGAAAAATTTCTCAAAGAAAATTGCATGATTTGGCAGTATTTCATAGCAATTTGCAAGACATTTACGATATTCAAAGCCGAATTTCATCAGAAAATTGTCTAAGAAACAAATAGAATCCTCTTTTGCAAGAAAACTCTCCAAAATTTCATCACAATTCTGATTAGATGAATCTGCTGAGGAATCAAGCTTATAGACTTCATAAATGAAATTAGTCAATAAATCATTGAATTCCTCACATTTTTCACAAGAAATATCTAGTTTGCGAGATTCGATATCGCGTTTTATCGAAAGAAATATGCGAAAAGCATTGCGAGGATCGAAATTCTTCGGATTTTCTATAGAAAAAGAAGGTTTTTCTTCAGAATTAACTTCATTATATAAAAAAACTTCTCTTTTGGGTGAGAAATCGGAGATTTTCTTTGAATTTTCCGCAAAAGATCCTTTTTCTTTATAATTTGGAGAAAAATCGCATGATTTTTCCTCAATTAAACCTTCTTTTTTAAGAATAATTCTTCTTTTTCCTTGTGAAAAAGACGGTGTTTTCACCATATTTATCTCCCCGTTTTCTTTGAAAAAAGCTTCATTTTTCGCGTTTTGTTTCTTCAAATCCTCGATCATTTTCTTTTCAAGATCGAACAAAAGCTTCTGATCATGTAAATCATTGCCATAATACAGTAATTCCTCATTTTTTATATCAATTTTCACGTAATTTTCTGATCTTTCACCCATTACAAAATTTATTTCAGAATCTTCGAAATTCAAAAAAAGCCGAATTTTCTGAGAATCGAGTTTTTGCATGCGAATTCTCATAAAAAACTCAGTAGAAAGCGAGTTTTTTTCAATTGAGTTTTTTTTATCGTCTTGTTTTTCAAATAGAAAATCGCCCTTAAAATTCTTCGAGTTTTCTGAAGAATGTTCACAGTTTTTACCAGATTTAAATAGATTTTCAAGCTTTTTTATCAAGCCATAGTTGCGAAATTGATTTTTCTCTTTTAAAATCGCGAAAGCCTCATCGATTTCCACTCGAGATTGCTTGAATTTATTGAACTTTTCGCGAATTTCTGCATGGAAATTCTCATTTCTTTTGTGTTTTATCTTGATTTTCTCAAGGATTTCCTGGATTTTGAACTCCTCTTCTTTGCGTTTTTCCTGGATTATCGCTGAAACGTTATTTCTTCTGAAAAACCGCTTTTTCTTCAGTTTTTTCTCCAATTCATCAGCTTTCATCACTTCTTTATTAAGATTCTGAAGCTTTTTACAATAAATCTCGCTTTTTGGCTTAGTTTCCCTGATATTTTCTTCCTTTTCTTCGAAACTGCGATTCTCGAAAGAAATCGCTTTCTCTAAATGAAGATTTCTTCTAACAAAGCGAAATCCTTTGAATTTCTCTTTATTTTCTGATGATTCTACACTATTTTTCCCTTTGAATTTCTGTAAATTCGAAGAAATTCTGATTTTCGATTCTTCGAAAAAGACGTTTTCTTTCGAATTTTGTTCCTGTATTCTTTCATAAAGGCTTTTTTCTTTATAAATAAAGGTATGTTTTGGTGCAGAAGGTGTTCTAAATTGTCCTTTATTCCTCCATTTCTTCTTCACAAACCCCGCTTCTTTTTCGAACTCAATCTCTCCTTTTTTCATCAATTAAACTCAAAAAACTCGCTTTAATTTTAATAGAAAATCTCAGAAAAATGGAAAAAACTTTAATTTAATCAAAAATCTAAAAACTCTTAACTTTTTTTCCCAAAATGTCCGAAAACCCAATAGATTCTCGTATTTTAACCTTAGTATTCGCCGGAATCGCCTCCATGTGTGCCGCAGCATGCACCCACCCTCTCGACACATGTAAAATTCGTCTTCAAAAACAAGGTGAATTCCCCACAAAAAACTCTATCCAATACAAGAACATTTTCTCCGCTTTTTCCCTTATCGTGAAAAACGAGGGTTTTTTCGCATTATACAAAGGGCTTACCGCTTCTCTCTTACGAGAAGCGACTTATTCGACGATACGTCTTGGTCTTTATGAGCCTTTTAAAGAACTTCTCGGTGCTAACGACCGTCAACATACGCCTTTTTATAAGAAATTCGCCGCAGGACTTATGAGTGGTAGTTCAGGTGCGATTCTCTCAAATCCTTATGATCTTTTGAAAGTTCGTATGCAAAGTAAAGAAGGAAAAGAGAAGCTTTCTTTTGTGAAAGAAGTGATGAGGATTGTGAAGACTGAAGGAATAAAAGGATTATATAGAGGGACTTTGCCAAATGTCACAAGAGGTGCAATACTCACTGCGACGAAAATGGCGACTTATGATCATACAAAACATTTGATTTTGAACTCAGGGTATATGAAAGACGATATTTATTGCTTCTTTGTATGCTCATTGGTCACTGGCATCGTTTTGACCATAGTAACTGCACCGATTGACCTTGTGAAGACAAGGATTATGTCACAGAATTCAGAGAAGAAGATGTATAATGGAATGGTTGATTGTATTAGGAAGACTTGGAAGAAGGAAGGGTTCAAAGCGTTTTATAAAGGGTTCTGGCCACAATGGATGAGGTTCGGACCGTTTAATGTGATTCAGTTGATTGTTTGGGAAGAACTTAGGAAGAAATCGGGGATTAAGACGATTTAATAATGAAAAAATCGTTTAATTATGAATGAAATCGTATTTTTTAAAGGATTTCTTTAGGAGTTTAAGGTTTTTTTAAAGGGTTTTTTTAATTTTAATTACACAAAATATTTATTTTCGGAATTTTTTATTGGAGGTTTTTTTAATTGATAAAACAGTTTTTAAACCCCTGAAGAGTTCGCAATTGCGAAGGTTTCTTCCTTTTTGGTATTTGGCTGCGATTGCGAAACAAAGGGATTACCGCCTCTGAAAGGCTGCGGCTGTTTTTTCGAAGAGAAATTAGGCGGGACTGCCCTACTAACAAAGGGTTTCGGAGCGTTATTTATTGGTAAATTTCCATTATTCTGGTTAATTAGCGGATTTTTCACAGATTCTTCGAGTTTTTCTTCAATTTTCTCATCAGATTCTTCTTCTTTTTTCTGAGTTACTTCATTGAAATTCTTCAGTTTCTTTGTATTTGTGTTTTCTAGTTCATTTTCTACTTTTTCTGGCTCTTTAACAAGATTTTCTTTGTAATGTGCCTTATGTGGAGGTTTTGATGTGGGTTTTATTATAGGAAAGCCCTTTTCTGAAGCACCTTTGTCTTGATCTAAACTTTTATTAAGAGTCATATCGGATTTCGAGGAAATCCCGCTTTTTTCAAAGGTTTTTTTTGAGGAATTCTTTAGAATCGCTATATCTGCAACGATTTCCTTTTGTGAATCTAAGAGAATTTTCTGGAATTTTAGGTTCATTGCATTGGATTTATTGATAGAGTCCATAAGTTCTTGGATTTTTTCTAAAGGGAAGAATAAAAGGTGATAAAAAATACAGTAAAAAATGTTATTTGTGAACTTTCTTGGTTTTGGAGGGAAAATTCGAGTCTTTCATGGAAAATTTTGGAATCATTAGTGTTTTCCTGAGGAAAAGGTTTGATATTTGCTGAGAAATCGCTGGATTCGATGGCAGCGAGTTTTTCGCGAATTAGCTTGATATTTTCTGATAGGTCTTTCAGGTCGAAAGCTGGCATTTCTTTATAGATAAACTCCTATTTATGAATATAAAATAAAATATAAAGATTTTTATGAAGAAATCGGTTATTTATTGAAGAAAAAACCTGTGATTTTCGCTTGAGCCCGAAAAGAAAAGTGAACATTTGTGTGATTTTTATCAGTATAAAAATAAAGAAAATTGCTGAAAACAACATGAAAAATAGCTTATTCTCTTTGCATTGCATGTAGTAGGGATAAAAAAAAACAATTTTTTTTTCGAGTCTTTCGAATATATCGTAAGCATGTTTCAAGTACCATTCCTCGACAAAAGAACCTTCTTCTGATAATTTCTCATTGATTTCTTCTTTATTTCTTTGAATTTCTTCAGGAATTTCTATAGGCATTCTTCTGGGGAATTCTTGTAGTCTTCTTTTTGGATTTTCTTCAGTGAATTCTTCGGGATTTTCATCAGTGAATTCTTCGGGATTTTCATTAATTTCTATCGGAATTCTTTTAGGAAATTCTTTTGTTATTTTTTTCGGATTTTCTTTCACATTTTCTCTGGAATTTTTATTTTCCTTTGTATTTTCCTTTGTTTTTTCCTTTGTTTTTTCCTTTGTTTTTTCCTTTGTTTTTTCCTTTGTATTTTCCTTTGTATTTTGGATTTCTTTTGAATTTTCCTCATTAATTTCCTCTTGAATTTCTTCTTTTGTAATTTCCTCATGAATTTCTTCTTTTGTAATTTCCTCATGAATTTCTTCTTTTGTAATTTCCTCATGAATTTCTTGTGTATTTTCTGATTGAATTTCCTCATGATTTTCTTTTGTATTTTCTGATTTAATTTCTTTTGAAATTTCATTTGTTTCGACTTTCTCAGCTTTTTCAGCTATAGCATTTATGTCATTCTCATTTTTCTTATCAGTCCAAGTCTTTTTCGGTTGTTTCTTCATGCCAGCTGGTTTATTTTGAAGAATTTCTCTGTTGATTTCCTGAGTTTTATTCTCAGTAGTTTGTGTGCGAATTTCCTCCACGGTAAACACCTCTGCATGAAGCTTGGCCAAGAAAATAATGAGGAAAATTAACAGAATCTTTAATAAAACAGAGTTTTTCATTTGTATTTGAGGGGATTCGGTATTTTTTATCGAAAAATCAATCTTTTTAAGTTTTTTTTTTTTAAATTATTGATTTTTTCTATTTCCACGTTTTTTTCTTTAAATGAAGTTTTTAATTGCTTTTTCTCACTTTTCACTCTTAATTTCGCATTTTTAAAGAAAAATACTGAACAATTATGGGATTTATACAGTTCTTTTGAAAATAATCTTCCAAAAACTGATACTTTCAGAATTCTTCGATTTTTTAACATTCCGACAAGTTTTACAAAGTAAACCCAAACTTATTGAGAAACTTGTGATAAATAAGTCCAGAAAAGAAACTGATGAATACTTGAAAAGGATTATGGATGACATTTCAGATTAGAAGAAGAAACAATAGAAAAACTGAGAAAAAAAATTTACTTGATAAAATTTATGAAGTTTTTTCATTTTTTTAAAAAGTTTTAATTTTTTTGTAAATTTTTCAAAAATTTTCTCATTTTTCTCATTTTTCAATTTTTTCTTGAAATTTCAATAATTTTTTCCAATTTATTATATTCTCCCTTAATAAGTAAGTTTCTGTTTCTCAGCTCTATTAGGGCTATCGTAAATCGTTGGGAACCTCCTCAATTCATGTTGATCGACATCATAACTGAAAATTCCATTGGCTCTTTTCTGATGGCTTAATTCCATCAAAAAATCAAATAAATCATCAGTGCATGCATATTGTGCTTCATAAAATTGACGGAAACAAGGGTAATGCTTATAATTCTTCTGGTCTTTAACAAAATCGTATTTGGTCTCACGATCATCGTAATAGATCATGTCACAACGGTCCCATTTATCAAATCGAAGAGCACAAAGATCGAAGTAGTCTTCCTTCAAGAAGTTTGTCTGGGCACTTACTGCCACTTTTTGCTTCGGACCTATTGACATTTGGAAGCAATTCTAAGCGAAAATTCAATATTATATATTATACAATTTAGTTCATTATTGAAAATTCATTTGAAAATTCATTGAAAATTCCTTTTAAAAATTAATTTGAAAATTAATTTGTAAATTCATTAGAAAATTCACTAGAAAATTCATTAGAAAATTCATTTGTTTGAAAAAATTCATTTGTAAATTCACTTAATTTTCTTGATGAGTAAAAAAAATAAATGAGTAATTTTTAATATAAATGAGAGTTTTTTGTTATCAAAACAAAAAAATAAATCCAATATAAAATAAAATAAACTGAGTTTTACTGTTCTGCCAGTTGGAGTATACCCAAGGAATTGCGTGATATCCTCAAGAGCCATATGCTCGTAAACCATGGTATAAAGATCCTCCGGCTCCACAATCTGGTAACGTCTACTGGCTTTATCGAAATAGAAACACTACTCCAGGAAAATCAAATAAAAGATTGAATTTTCCTTATAAAATATAGAAGAAAAATGAAAGAAACCTTCATATAAAGTCTGAAATAGTCTCTTAATTTCTCTTTTTCCCATACAGCATCAGTTCTCAACATGAAATCCTTATAGTATTCAGCCCAATTTTTGCCTTATTTGTAGTTTTTTTAGAGAAATCCTTGAAGAAAAGTACCTCTGCTGGAGAAATCGTAATCAGCTGGCATTTTGAAAGCGTTTGCAGTTTCAGCCATTGTGTTTTATTTTTATTTTTGTTAATCTTTTAGAAAAATCAAAGAAATTTAAGTTTTTTATAATCCGAAATTACAAAAAAAAGAGCTTTTTTCACACAAATAAAAAAAATAAATGAAATTTCTGCTTTTTTTCGTTATTTTTTTCCCATTTCTCCTAAATTCCACCAAACTCCACAGCGAAAAACCTCATTCTCTCCTGTCCCAGCTCGAAGAACAAATATCATTGTTTCAGACTCCAATATCAACGATTTCTTATGAAAATCTTATTTCTTTTTTCATTGAAAAAAAAGCTTATAATCACAATAATCTCCTAAATAAGACAATTCTCGCAAAAGCCTTAACAATCTATGCAAAGCTCTTTCTTTATGGTCTGAACCCCGAAAAGCAATTTCAATTGAAAAAAGCGGTATATTTCTTCAAATTAGCCTCAGAATTCGGCTCAAAAGAAGCTCTTTATTACCAGTCTTTCCTCAGTTTTTTCCTATTAGATGGTGGTCTTTTTCTTCTTGAAAATATGAAGGATTTTATCAGCGATTTTCAAGCCAAAAAGGTCCATTTTCTCTTTAGTGAATTCCACGATATTCAGCGATTATCAGAATATCTTTCTAAAAGAAACAGGCTGAATTCGTTCATTTCCTGTTATTTCTCAGCACTTCAAAACCATTCTGAATCGGTTCTCGCAATGGGCTATAAGTACTTACAAGGGCTTAATGGCAATGGTCTTCAGAAAAGCTGTTCAACAGCAGCAATTTACTACCACGAAATCAATAAACTGCTTTATTTAGAGCATGAGTCCTTTATACCAAAATATATTGAAAAAAAGCGACTTACGCTCGAAACACTAGAAACCGAGATTTCTAGTTCAAATACTGAAGAAAACGATGAATTAGAGTTTCTTCGCATGCAAGCCAATCAGAATAAATTAGACTCGCTTCTCAAACTCGCCTATTATCATTTCTATGGCTTGAAAGGAGTCCTTCGAAACTACGAGAAATCCTTTGAATATTTCGCAAGAGCTTCACATTTAGGCGATATTTCCGCAAAAAGTTCTTTAGGCTATATGTATTTAAAAGGCCTCGGTGTTCAGAAAAACCATAAATTAGCTTATAAAGAGTTCAATGAAGCCGCTTTACGTAAAGATACACGTGCTAAATGTGGATTAGGCATCTTATATATGAATGGCTGGGGTGTAGAAAAGAATGAGAGATTAGGTCTTAATTACTTCAAAGAGGCTGCTGATGCGGGGAATGCTGAAGGACAATATCTATATGGTTCTCATTTATTAAGTTCGAATCAGAAGAACTTAAAGAAAAATGCTAATGATTATATCAATTTAGCAGCACATCAAGGACATGCGGCTGCTATGTATGCGCTAGGACTTATGCATTTAGATGGAAATCAACTGTTTTATTCATGCGATATCGCAGTTGGAATGATGAGAAGTGCAGCGGAAAGAGGACTTTGGGCAGAAAAGATGAAGCTTGCTCATGCGAATCTAAAGAAAAATAACAAGAAATTGAGCTTTTTACTCTATTTAGAGTCCAGCTTTCTAGGATTGAGCAATTCGCATATAAATTCAGCACTTTTGCTTGATAAATTCGAGATTTTCAATGATGAAGACCTGGATTTTTCCAATATTTCCGAAATTATTGAAAAAGATCGCGTTTTTTTGGTGCTAAAACACCAGAAAATCCTTCAGAAAATCAACATTCTTGATTATATCTTCGAAGACTTTCTACAAATATCGCCAAATCGAACTCTTCTTCTCAAGCTTCTTAAGCCTTCTCAAGCTTCTCTTTCAAAAAAAAACAAGCTTCTTGCAAAGAACTCTTACCTTTTAGCAGCAAAAGAGCTAGACTCTTTCTCTTATTTGAGATTAGGAGATTTCTTCTATTATGGACTTGTCGATTCGCCAAATTATGAAAAAGCTGCTGATTTTTACGAAAATGTGATAAAAAGCAATAATAATGAAGAAAACTATATGGCACAGGCCTATTATAATCTAGCATATATGCATCAATATGGCTTAGGAGTTGAAAAGGACTTGAATAAGAGCTGGAGCTATTATAATAGGACTTATCAACTGAATCGATATTCGTTTTTTACAGTGAAATTATCGCAATTTTTGTTGAATTTTGAGATGAAAACCCAGAAAGAAGGGGTGGAAGGATATATCGCATTTTTTGAGGAATTTTTACCGAAAATTCAGGACTTTCATGCAGGTTTCATCAGTTTGGGGATTATCGCATGGATTATACTCGAAATATTGAAGATTCGCCAAAAGAATTTGATCGAGAGTTTTAACATGAAATTTGAGTAAAATATCATGAAAATTGATACAATAAAATTAAAAAAAATATATAAAATAACGTAAAATAAATAAAAACACCAGTTTTTTTTTCGAAAAATGTTCAAATCAATCGCTTCGATTTTCTCGAAGAAAAAGTCGATAAATGAGCCTATTCCTAAAATCTTAAATATCAATGCAGAAGCAGTCAAAGTTCAGGAAGAAGAGCCTATTTATCAAGGTTATTTCAATGACGATAATCTCGGTTGTGAACATATACCTGGGGAATTCGACTTGCCAGAAGACCTTTTACTTGAAGAAATCTCTAATCCATTAGAAAATCCATTGGAAAATCCATTAGAAAATCCATTAGAAAATCCATTAGAAAATCCATTAGAAAATCCATTAGAAAATCCGTTAGAAAATGAGATTCTTGAGAAAGAATCAGAAGAAATAGTGGTGGTTATTCAGCAAGAATTAAGGGAAAATAACCAGGAAAATCTCTTTGCAGAAGGGGAGGATAAAGGAGAAGAAGAAGCCCAAAAGGAAAGCTTCGAAAACCATGATAACTCCCTTCAGAATCTGGCGATAAACGAAGATTCTTCACAAAATCGTTCCAAAAAGAATTCTCAGCTAAATATGGCGATAAATGAAATTTCTTCACAAAAGCAAAAAAAAGAGAATTCCTTGCAAAAGCCTTTAAAAGAAGAATATATACAAAACCCGAATTTTCAAGAAAAACTCTCGAAACTCCCGAAGCATAAACAGACCGAAATATCAGTAATTTCTTCCCGTCCGTCACAAAAAAGCCTGGTTTCAAGACATTTACTCATAAATCAATCAAAAGGCGAGATCAAAGATCAGCGAAATTCGTCTTCTAAGGCTTTTTCTGTTAAAAACCCTCAAGATTCCTTCAGATTGTCTCAACAAAGCCCTGGAATTCAAGCCAATTATAAGCAATTTCTTGATCAAACCCTGTTTTATACGCTAGAAAACCAATTACCTTTAAGTCCTGAACAGCAAGAAATCTATTATAAAATCTTCTATTTAAAACAGGCTTATATAGACTTTCAACCAGAAAACCTCCGAGCTTCTCGTACTTTTTCTGAGAATTTCCTGAAGATTCTTGATGAAAAAAGTGTTAAATTAAGGGAAATTCTCAAGGCTCAAGCACAAATACTGAAATATCTGATAATTTCGCATTCGAAACTTGTGAAATCTGAAGAAAATATGATGAATTCATTGATTTTACAAAAGAAAAAATTATTGGGACTTTCAGCGAAAATCATGCATAAATCTGATTTTGAGACTATTTTCGCGTTTGAAATGACTTATTTTCGGAGAAAACTCGAAGATCTACGAGAGTTAGTGAAGGATTTCGAGAGTTTATTAGCAGTTTATGCGATATTACCTTCAGAAAATTCAATTTTCGAGGTGAAAAACTTCGAGTTTATCAGTCTTGAAAGCCAGACTTTAGCTAAATTCGATGTTTATCAAGGGAATTTGAAGAAATTAGACTTGGGATATCAGAGTTATTGCGAATATTATCGTCTTGATAAGAATAGTGAGGAATTTAAAAAGAAAATACAGGCTTTATTGTTCGTAATTTTCGAAATATTGGACTTTTTGAAAAAAGGCTTTGAGGAAATAGTGTGGATAAATCGCAGAATTGGGGAATTACACATGAAATCCATTGAGAAAATCAAGGTTTTTTCTGAAGAAAATACTGAGTTTTTCAAGAATTTAGAGGATTCTTTTGCGAATGTTGAGAAAATCATTTATATTCGTGAGGAGAAAATCCCTGGGGTTTATCAGGATTTTTATCGTAAAAACGAGGTGCTTTTACAGAATATCGTCGGGAAATATATCGTAAACATACAGAGATTAGAGCTTCCAGAAGGTTTTTTCATGGAAATGGATGAAAATATCAATAGAATTCGGGGTTTTCGTAAGGGTTTAAAGACTTTAAAAGGCGATATAAAGAAGCTTCGTGATGATAATAAAAGCCTTTTATTCCTTAATATAAGGCTTATTCAGAGTAAAAAAGCTAGAAAAATGGTAAATTGTCTGATTTCTCAAGTGAATTCTCTCTTGTTTTTGATGAGTTATTTAAGGAATTCATTGGGAATCGAACTGGTTTATGGGATGGGACTCGTACAAAAGTCGAGAGGGGATTTGAAGGATAAAGGGGAGATCAGAGGATTACAAGGTGGTATCAGGCTTTTCGAAGGAAGAATGAAAGAAATACTGAGAATTCCGGTTTTTGAACCGATTAATCAAATCCCGAAGAAAATGATCTTTATGTTAGAGGAGGAATACGATAATTTAGAGGCTTTGTGCCATAGGAAGAGAATACCGGAAAATGATGATGGATTAATGGAGAAATTAAGGCTTTTCGAAGGAGATTTCAATAAATTTCAACAGAATATTCTCAAGATTTGTTCAGATCAAGATCAAGAAAAAAAGGGGGGAAAAGGGAAAAATGGGTTTATCGAGAAAAACTCCTTCAGAAAAGGCTTTGAAAATGAGAAAAATCC
>JFJP01002014.1_pt1 | contig 16427 bp, 19 predicted proteins | sample 431651 | NCBI WGS metagenome assembly JFJP01 (sample SAMN02602958, study PRJNA72255) | Microbial mat metagenome, whole genome shotgun sequencing project. | biome: fresh water; feature: sink hole; material: water; isolation source: purple microbial (photo- and chemosynthetic) mats found in... | reverse complement strand
CGCAAGTTGCGAAGAAATGGAACATGCCGATCCAGAATTGGCGCATGACCTTAAATCGCTTTATGATCCAATTCAAAGTACGTATTCAAAAGTACGATTATTGATAATGCCGTGAAATTTATACAGAAGCGTTTACAAGATCCGCGAATACGATGGCATTGATACGTCAACGATGACGCGGATGAAAGAGTTGGAAGATTAGAACCGTCGGTTCAAGAAGATGTACGCGGAAGAGAAGATGAAGGCCGAGATCATTTCGGAGGCGATACCGAGCGCCAATCTGACTATCACAAATCAACGTCCTTTTTGACGTAATTTTGCAATCGCCGCCAATTGTGCAATCGCCTCCGACAATTCGGACTGTGCTTTTGTATAATCGATTACCGATTCCTTATTGCTTAGCACTTTTTCGGCACGAAGCTTGGCTTGTCTAGCCTTTACTTCGTCCAGGTCGGTGCCTCGGATCGCCGTGTCGGCCAGCACGGTAACATGGTGCGGCTGTATTTCCAGAAAACCGCCGGCAACGAACACCAATTCGTCGTTGGCCTGGCCTGCCACCTTAATCCGTACAGAACCCGGCTTGATGCGCGTGATCAGCGGGGTATGACGCGGATAAATTCCCAACTCACCCGACTCACCCGGCAACGCGATGAATTCTGCTTCGCCGGAGAAGATCATCTCTTCCGCGGAAACAACGTCTACCTGAATAGTGTTTGCCATCTTAAACCCTTTGTTGTCCATTAAATCAGCTACAGGTAAGCGCCGCCGCATCATTCCCGCACTGGCGGGAGACGACGCGGCAAAACTTGCTTTAGCCGATCTTCTTGGCCTTTTCGATTGCTTCTTCGATCGTGCCGACCATATAGAATGCTTGTTCCGGCAGGTGATCGAGTTCGCCGCTGAAGATCATCTTGAAGCCCTGGATCGTGTCCTTCAACGAAACATATTTACCTGGCGAACCGGTAAACACTTCAGCAACGTAAAAAGGCTGCGACAGGAAACGCTGCATCTTACGTGCACGTGCCACCAGCAACTTGTCTTCCGGAGCCAGTTCGTCCATACCTAGAATCGCGATGATGTCGCGCAATTCCTTATAACGCTGCAAGGTACCTTGCACAGCGCGGGTAGTTTCGTAGTGATCTTGGCCAACCACTTGCGGATCCAGCTGACGCGAAGTAGAATCCAAAGGATCAACCGCAGGATAAATACCCAGCGAAGCAATATCACGCGACAATACAACGGTGGAGTCTAAGTGAGCAAAGGTGGTAGCTGGCGACGGGTCGGTAAAGTCATCCGCAGGAACGTAGACAGCCTGGATCGATGTGATCGAACCGTTTTTTGTTGATGTAATACGCTCTTGCAACTGGCCCATTTCCGAAGCCAGTGTTGGCTGGTAACCCACGGCGGAAGGCATACGACCCAACAGCGCGGAAACTTCAGTACCAGCCAGTGTGTAACGGTAGATGTTATCGACGAAGAACAACACGTCTTTACCTTCGTCACGAAAGCCTTCAGCGATCGTCAGGCCGGTCAGCGCAACGCGTAGACGATTACCTGGCGGTTCGTTCATCTGACCGTACACCATCGCAACCTTGGATTTTTCCGGATTTTCCAGATCAACCACTTTAGCTTCAGCCATTTCGTGATAAAAGTCGTTACCTTCACGAGTACGTTCACCGACACCAGCAAACACCGACAAGCCGCTGTGCGCCTTGGCAATGTTGTTGATCAGTTCCATCATGTTCACAGTCTTGCCGACACCCGCGCCGCCGAACAGACCAACTTTACCGCCCTTGGCAAACGGACAAACCAGGTCAATAACCTTGATGCCGGTTTCCAAAAGTTCTTGCGATGGCGACAGTTCATCGTACGCAGGAGCCTTGCGGTGGATCGATGCAGTGGTTTCGCGGCTTACCGGACCACATTCGTCGATCTGGTTACCCAGCACGTCCATGATGCGACCCAGTGTTGCTTTACCGATGGGCACCATGATTGGCTGACCTGTGTTCTTGATTGTCGTGCCGCGTCGTAAACCATCTGATGTACCCAGCGCAATGGTACGGACTACGCCGTCGCCCAACTGTTGTTGTACTTCTAGCGTCAGTTCCGAGCCATTCATCTTCAAGGCGTCGTAAATCTTAGGCATCGCGTCGCGTGGGAACTCAACGTCCACCACAGCCCCGATACACTGAACGATTTTGCCATCAGCCATTTTCGTTCCTTCAATAATATAAAAAACTACCTGTTAAGCGCAGTGCGCCCTAGACAATTCTATTTTAGTCAGTTGGGAGACAGAATAATTCGTAGCACTTTGGCGACTCTTAAAGCCTGTCACGCAATTGTTGTTAAACGGCAGCCGCACCGGCAACGATTTCTGAGAGTTCCTTGGTAATCGCAGCTTGACGTGTCTTGTTGTAGACCAGTTTCAACTCGCCGATCACGTTACCCGCATTGTCGCTAGCCGACTTCATCGCCACCATCCGCGCCGATTGCTCGGACGCCATGTTTTCTGTGACAGCCTGATAAATCAGCGCTTCCACATAACGTACCAGCAATTCATCGATGAGGCTTTGCACATCTGGCTCATAAATGTAGTCCCATGAGGGAGAACCTACATCATCAGCTTTAGCGTCAGCCTCAAGACGATCAGATGACAGCGGCAGCAATTGCTGCAGCATCGGCTCTTGCTTCATCGTGTTGATGAATTTGGTGTACACCAGATAAACTGCGTCCAGACGACATTCATGGTAAGCGTCTAACAGTACTTTGACTGGTCCGATCAGCTTATCCATATGCGGCGTATCGCCAAGTTGCACGGCATGCGCAACAACCTTGACGCCGATCCGGTTGAGGAAACCCAGACCCTTGTTGCCGATCGCTACCGCCTGAACCTTGTTGCCCTGTTCCTCTAGATCACGCAGTTTCGCGGTCAGCAAACGCAAAGAGTTGGTATTCATGCCGCCACATAAACCTTTGTCTGTAGTGACGACGATGAAACCAACGTTCTTGGAGTTATCCCGCTTGATCATAAACGGATACGTGTACTCTGGATTGGCTTGCGACAAGTTGGAGGCGATATTACGAATCTTTTCACAGTAAGGACGTGCCGCATGCATACGATCCTGTGCCTTGCGCATTTTGGAAGCAGCGACCATTTCCATCGCCTTCGTGATCTTCTTCGTATTTTCTACGCTCTTTATCTTGCCGCGTATCTCTTTACCTGTAGCCATATGCCCTCCTAGTAAGTGCGGGAAAGAGTTTAAGCTTGGCGGCGCTTAAACTCTTTCCCGCAATTGTTATGGATCCAAGTTAAATTAAGCCACGAACGATTTTTTGAAATCAGCAACGGCAGCAGACAATGCAGCTTCGCCATCTTTATCGAGTTGCTTGGTTTCTTCGATCTTTTGCAGCAAAGTCGCGTGACTAGTCTTCATGAAGCCGTGCAGACCACTTTCGAACGGCAACACTTGCTTGACGTCAATGCTATCCAGGAAACCCTTGTTGACCGCGAACAAAGTCACAGCCATCAACGAAATCGACAGCGGCGAATATTGTGCTTGCTTCAACAGCTCGGTCACACGTGCACCGCGGTCCAGCTGCTTGCAGGTTGCTTCGTCGAGGTCGGAAGCAAACTGCGCAAACGCAGCCAATTCACGATACTGCGCCAAGTCGGTACGGATACCGCCTGACAGGTTCTTGATAACCTTGGTCTGAGCAGCACCACCAACGCGCGATACCGAAATACCGGCGTTGATCGCAGGACGGATACCAGCGTTGAACAACGAAGTTTCCAAGAAGATCTGACCGTCGGTAATCGAAATCACGTTGGTTGGAACGAAAGCGGAAACGTCGCCAGCTTGAGTTTCAATGATCGGCAGAGCCGTCAGCGAACCGGTCTTGCACTTAACTTCGCCCTTAGTGAAAGCTTCAACGTAGTCTGAGTTGACGCGTGCTGCGCGTTCTAGCAGGCGGCTATGCAGGTAGAACACGTCGCCAGGATACGCTTCACGGCCTGGTGGACGGCGTAACAGCAGCGATATCTGACGGTACGCAACAGCTTGTTTGGACAGATCGTCGTACACGATCAGCGCATCTTCACCGCGGTCACGGAAGTATTCCCCCATTGTGCAGCCGGAGTAGGCCGACACGTATTGCATCGCAGCCGACTCGGAAGCCGATGCAGCAACCACGATGGTGTATTCCATGGCGCCGTGTGCTTCCAGCGAGCGCACGATGTTCTTGACCGACGATGCTTTTTGACCGATCGCAACATAGATACATGTCATGTCCAGGCCCTTTTGATTAATGATCGCATCAATCGCTACAGCAGTCTTACCGGTTTGACGGTCGCCGATGATCAGTTCACGCTGGCCGCGGCCAATGGGTACCATCGAGTCGATAGACTTGATGCCCGTCTGCATTGGTTGCGAAACGGATTGACGGGCGATAACGCCTGGTGCGATCTTTTCGATCGGCGCCGTCAGCGTGGCGTTGACAAGACCCTTGCCGTCGATCGGCTGACCCAGCGCATTGACAACGCGGCCACGCAGCTCAGGACCAACCGGCACTTCCAGGATACGGCCGGTACATTTAACTGTATCGCCTTCAGAAATGTGCTCGTAGTCGCCCAGGATAACAGCGCCAACAGAATCGCGCTCGAGGTTCAGCGCGAGGCCAAATGTGTTGCCTGGAAATTCCAGCATCTCACCTTGCATCACGTCAGACAGACCGTAGATACGGCAGATGCCGTCGGACACGGAAATAACCGTTCCTTGATTGCGGATTTCAGCGGTATCGCCAAGGCCTTGAATCTTGCTCTTGATCAGTTCGCTGATTTCAGACGCATTGAGTTGCATATAAACTCCTAAGATTTTTCTCGTTGCTCATGACGCAAATACGCAGGTGGATCACGCAGCGAGAGCAGCGTGCAGTTCTTGCAGCTTGGCACGTACCGAAGTATCGAGCACTTCGTCGCCTACTACTACTCGTACACCGCCGATCAGCGAGTTATCCACTGTTACCGATGGGTTCAACTTACGGCCGAATTTCTTTTCCAGCGTGGCAATCAAATCCTTAACTTGCGCTTCGATCATTTCGAAAGCGCTGATGATTTCTGCATCGGCAGCGCCTTCTTGTACGTTCTTCATCACTTGAAATTGCCTGGCGATTTCCGGCAATGCGATCAGTCGGCCATTATCAACTAGCGTCGCGACGAAGTTTTTGACTTCGGCGTGGGCCGCTTGTGGCGATCTCAACAGTGCCAGGATCATATCGACCACTTGCTGATGCGATACGGCGAGATTGTGTGCCAATGCCTTAACATCGGTATTAGCAGCTACCTGACCCATCTCGGCAATCAGGGCAGACCAAGTGGCCAAGTCTTGCGACTTGGCCACACGAAACAGCGCTTCAGCGTAGGGACGAGCAATCGTTGCAAGTTCAGCCATGATTACAGCTCTGTTTTCAATTGATTCAGAAAATCGGCGTGTACCGACAGATTGATTTCGCGCTTGAGTATCTGTTCGACGCCTTTAACAACAAGGGTCGCAACTTCACCGCGCAGAGTTTCGCGAGCTTTGGTAATTTGTTGTTCCGCTTCAGCCTCAGCGTTAGCGATGATACGAGCAGCTTCTTCAGAAGCTGTTTTTTTGGCTTCATCGATGATCAGCTTGCCGCGCTTTTCAGCTTCTCCAATACGCTTTTTACCTTCGTCACGGGCGGTCGCCAGTTCAACTGAAGCACGCTTTTCAGCAGCTGCCAGATCTGCCTTGCCACGATCAGCGGCTGCCAGGCCGTCTGCAATCTTCTTGGCGCGATCATCAAGCGCCTTCATCAACGGCGGCCACACGAATTTCATCGTGAATAACGCGAGGATGAAGAAGACCACGAACTGCGCAAACAATGTTGCATTTAAGTTCACGGTAATTTCCTTATCAGGATAACGTGGTTTGAAATAACTTCAGTCGATTTGATTACGCTCGATTCAATTACTTAACGATGAACGGATTTGCGAAAGCGAACAACATAGCGATACCAACACCGATCAGAAAGGCCGCGTCGATCAGACCAGCCAACAGGAACATCTTGATTTGCAGGATGTTCATCAGTTCTGGTTGACGTGCCGATGCTTCGAGGTACTTACCACCCATGATTGCGATACCGATACAAGCACCTATAGCGCCAAAACCGATTATCAAACCACAAGCCAAAGCAACAAAAGACAGATCAGTCATGACAATTCCTTCAAAGTTAAGTAAATACAAAAAACAGATTTAAAACCAAAGTTACAAATTCAAACTGAAAATCAGTACTGATTCGTGCTGCTCTTTAACTAGCCTTAGTGATTGATCCCAATTAATGAGTCTCATGCGCCTGGCCGATATACACCAGAGTCAACATCATGAAAATAAATGCTTGCAACAACACGATTAGGATATGGAAGATCGCCCAAATCGAACCTCCAATCACGTGGCCAACAAAGCCGAACGCAGTGGCGGTGGAGCCTAGCAGCGCGATCAACAAGAACAACAGTTCACCAGCATACATGTTGCCGAACAATCGCATCGCCAGCGATACGGTTTTAGCAACAAATTCGATCAGGTTCAACAGAAGGTTGGCAGGAGCTAACCAGATGCCGAAAGGCGCTGCCACCAGTTCGTGTAGGAAACCGCCGACACCCTTGATCTTGAGGCTGTAGTACAGCATCAGTACCAGCACTCCGAGGGCGATGCCCATAGTGCCGTTCAGGTCAGCGGTAGGAACAACTCGGTGATACGAAATCACGCTGTCGAGGCCAACAAGTGTAAAGAAGAAAGAGAACATATCGACTGGCAGGAAGTCGAGCGAGTTCATCAGCGCAACCCAGACGAATACAGTCAACGCCAGCGGCGCGATAAAGCTGCGATCGCCGTGGACGATGCCTTTAGCCTGGTCGTCGACCATCTCGACTACCATCTCGACGAAAGCCTGGAAACGTCCTGGGACGCCGGCTGTCGCCTTACGCGCCGCCAGGTACATCAGCAAGCTGCCGACCACACCTGCAAACACCGACCAGAAGATCGTATCGATATTAATGATCGAAAAATCGACAATCTTGGTTTGATGGGCGCTAGCTAAATGTCCGAGGTGATGGACAATATATTCTGAGGAGGTTAGTGCTTCGCTTGGAGCTACAATCATGATTGATGTCTAAAAAGTAAAATTATGTAACTTTTAAGTACCACGATGAAACTGACGATAAATGCCGGCCAATTCAAATCGTGATACAACCATACGACCGTGCCAATCAGTACAATCGTTGTAGCAATTTTGATAAATTCCCCGATAAAAAAAGACATCAGGTTGGCCCCACCCAGTTTGTGAGCGCTAGTATAAAGACGGAGAGCAAACAGTCCATTGGGAACCGCGCAACATACACCACCTAAAAGCGCGGAACAGAATCCGGAAAGGTCGGCTAATAAGCCCGCTATAAATGCTAGTACAGCCGTAATAACAAATTGCATAATCACGATGCGCAGCATACTGCCCCAATAATGTACGAAACGACTCGCTTAACAGAACGCGGTCGCAGTTTAATGACGCAGCGCAGTTATAATGCAAATTGTATGCAGTTTCTAGTGTATGGCAAATTTAGAAGCCCTGGGATTATAATTTCTGGAAGCGACTTCCGTCAAACTTTTATACCGAATCATAAGTTTATACAACAACAGAGAATCATCAATTCAGCCGCCACTTCCAACAAATTTTTATTGGTACGATCCGGACAATTTTTCCGCATCGTACCAACAAGGAAGTGTAACTTACGCTCCACCCTTGAGACGCGTGATCAGGCCATCCAGCGTATCCCAATCGGAAAAATCTATAACCAGTTGTCCACGATTCGTAGCCACCGTTTTGATCGTTACCTGAATCGCCAGCAAATTCGACAATTCCTCTTCCAGCCGTGCGATGTCACGTGATTTTTTCCTACTCTTAGTTGCGCGGCCAATCGTTTCTATCTCATTGGTGGTGCGCACCACTAGCTTTTCGGTATCGCGCACTGACATGCGCTTGGCCACTACCTGGTTGGCCAAAGTGATTTGTGTGGCCGCATCAACTGCCAGCAGCGCGCGCGCATGACCCATGTCGATATCGCCGGCCATCAACATGGTCTGCACCGGCTTGGTCAGGTTCAGAAGGCGTAGCAGATTGGATACCGCGCTGCGTGAGCGTCCTACTGACATTGCCGCCTGCTCGTGGGTGAAGCCGAAATCAGTAATCAGGCGATGGATGCCCTGCGCCTCTTCCAGCGGATTCAAGTCCTCACGCTGCATGTTTTCGATCAGCGCCATGGCGGCGGTGGTCTGATCGTCGACATCTTTGACTAATACCGGCACCTCGATCAGTCCGGCCAGTTGGGCCGCGCGGAAGCGGCGCTCGCCCGCGATGATTTCATAATGCTGGGCGCCATTGTGTGAGACGATTGGGCGCACCAAGATAGGCTGTAGCAAGCCCTGCCCCTTGATCGACGACGCCAATTCTACCAGTGCACCCTCGTCCATCCTAGTCCGCGGTTGATATTTTCCAGCTTGCATGACTGTGACAGCCAATACAGATGGCGCACCGACAATCGTTGGCACCGCTTCTGTGATATAGGTTGAACCGCCGAGCAAGGCTTCCAGACCGCGACCAAGTCCTTTTGGTTTTTTCGTGACCATCTTTTCCTACCGTAGAGTGCCTGTTGCAAAGTAATAGTTCGCGGATAACCACATGAATAAAATGTGAATAAGTCTATAATAAGCAGTGATTAACCTAATGGATAACTTCTGTATTACCGATGTATTAGCTGTAACTAACTAACCCGGGGTGAGTCGCCTGTTATATCACATACGCCATTGCACACACTGCCCGACAATTGCTTACATCGTCTTGATACGTTCCACCATCTCGGCGCCGAACGCGATGTATGCCTGAGCGCCCTTGGAAGCCCCATCAAAGCTGACGCCTGGCATGCCATACGACGGCGCTTCGGCCAGACGCACATTACGCGGAATGACCGTCTTGAATACCTTGTCACCAAAATGCTTCTCCAGTTCTTCCGAGACCTGTTGTGACAATGTCATTCGTGGATCGAACATCACGCGCAGCAAACCGATGATCTTCAAATCTGGATTCAGGTTGGCATGCACTTTCTTGATGGTGTTGACCAGATCCGACAAACCTTCCAGCGCATAGTATTCGCACTGCATCGGAATGATGACACCATTAGCGGCGCACAAGCCATTTAGCGTCAGCAGCGATAGCGCCGGCGGACAGTCGATCAAGATGAAGTCATATTCATCGGCAACCAGGAAGAACGCGTCTTTCAGGCGTTTTTCGCGATTCTTCAGTTCGACAATTTCCACTTCGGCGCCGGCCAGTTCGCGATTTGCAGGCAATACGTCGAAACCGCCAGTTTCGGAAGTCTTGCACACATTCTTGATATCCGAGATTCCCAGCAGGACTTCATAAATCGAGTCGGTCAACGTACCTTTGTTGATCCCTGCTCCCATCGTCGCATTGCCTTGCGGATCGAGGTCTGCCAGTAATACGCGCTGGTTCAATTTAGCCAGCCCGGCGGCCAAATTGACGGCGGTAGTGGTTTTACCGACCCCGCCTTTTTGATTGGCGATGCAGAAGATTTTTGCCATATGTTTTCTATTATTGGTTGGACAAGGTTCAAGCGTCGCAGTAATGCGACGCCAACTGATCTGATCAGACAGTTAGATTACAAGGATCTACGAAGCTATTAGACAATAGCCTAGTGGGCCACAATAACCCACTATCTTCAGCATCTTTAATAAAAATAAAGTGACGTTCCGCATCCAGCCTAAGCACCGTCACTGGGCGTATTTCAGTGACTTACCAGCCTGCCGGTAAACGCGTGCTCTCTCGATCCGGCTGCACACCATTGAGGGCGATGAACTGGCCGGCATCAGCCAGCAGATGATACGTCATCATCTATCTGTGATAGCTCACGGGTCAAAGTCAGGTTATAAGTGCTATTCCACTTTACCAGTAGACTCAGATAATCCAGTAATTGCCACTTCTTTTCATACATCTCGATTCCAAATACCTACACGCCTTGCTGCAGGCATCGATTCCAGCGATGCACCTAATGCGATCTGCGTTGCACTCATCCTGTCATTTCTCCACCATCCCAGAAATTACCCTTGAGGTTGTTGTCGATTATTTATGTAGCCTGGTCGTCAGCGCCAATCTCGTTCAAGTGCTTCATGCCACTTTTTTTCAGATGCACCAGCAACAGCGACAATGCCGCCGGCGTCACGCCGGAAATCCGCGATGCCTGGCCAAATGTTTCTGGGCGATACAAACTCAGCTTTTGCCGTACCTCGATCGATAGTGCCTGCACGTTCATATAATCCAGGTCAGCTGGCAGCTTGAGGTTTTCATTGTGCTCGTGGCGCTCAACTTCACGCGCCTGACGATCAATGTAGCCAGCGTACTTGACCTGAATCTCAACTTGCTCCTTGACGACAGCATCATCGATTCCCGGACCACCTATATTCTGACCATCGACACCGTTGAGCGTCATTAATTTCTCATAAGTAACGTTGGGACGACGCAATAGATCGGCCAATGCATATTCGCGCTCAATCGCCTTACCAACAACACGCTCGGCCTCGGCATTTGAAATAAGGTGCGGATTGACCCAGGTCGTGCGCAGGCGCTCCATTTCCAGTGCGACTGCTTCGCGCTTCTTATCGAATTGCGCCCACTGCTCATCGCCGACGCAGCCCAACTGGCGGCCGATTTCGGTCAGGCGCATATCGGCGTTATCTTCCCTCAAGCTCAATCGATATTCCGCACGGCTCGTAAACATCCGATACGGTTCTTGCACACCTTGGGTAATCAGGTCGTCGACCAGCACACCGAGGTAAGCTTCATCACGGCGCGGCGTCCAGACATCACGCTCTTGTGTTTGTAAGGCGGCGTTCAAGCCGGCCAGCATCCCTTGTGCAGCAGCTTCTTCGTAGCCGGTGGTACCATTAATCTGACCAGCGAAGTACAGGCCCTGGATCGACTTGGTTTCCAACGATGCCTTCAAACCGCGCGGGTCGAAATAATCGTATTCGATCGCATATCCCGGACGAAGGATATGCGCGTTCTCCAGGCCGTGTATCGAATGCATCAGGGCAAGTTGAATGACAAATGGCAAGCTTGTCGAAATGCCATTAGGATAGAACTCGTTGGTGGTCAGACCTTCTGGCTCCAGGAAAATCTGGTGCGAGTCCTTGCCGGCAAAGCGATGAATTTTGTCCTCGATTGATGGGCAATAACGCGGACCAACACCCTCAATCACGCCGGTGTACATCGGGCTGCGATCTAGCCCGGCACGAATGATGTCATGTGTCTGTTGGTTGGTATGAGTTACCCAGCATGGCAACTGCTTAGGATGCATGCAGACACTGCCCATCACTGAAAACACCGGGATTGGATCGAGATCACCCAGTTGTTTCTGCATAACCGAGAAGTCGATGGTGCGGCCATCAATGCGTGGCGGCGTGCCAGTCTTCAATCGCCCTTGAGGCAACTTCAGTTCTTTTAGACGCGCCGACAGCGAAATCGCTGGCGGATCACCGGCACGGCCGGCTGAGTAATTATTCTGGCCAACATGGATCTTACCGTTAAGAAAAGTACCAGCCGTCAACACTATTGCTCGGCTGAGGAATTTGATGCCAACCTGGGTCACAGCGCCAATCACGCGATCGCCCTCAACCAGCAAATCATCCACCGCCTGCTGAAACAACCAGAGATTTTTCTGATTTTCCAGCCGCCAACGAATCGCTTGCTTGTATAGGATACGGTCGACTTGCGCACGGGTTGCGCGAACGGCCGGGCCCTTCGATGAATTCAGGGTGCGTAACTGAATACCCGCCTCGTCGGTAGCGATAGCCATCGCCCCACCCATCGCGTCGACCTCTTTAACTAGGTGACCCTTGCCTATCCCGCCAATTGAGGGGTTGCACGACATCTGACCAAGGGTCTCTATGTTGTGACTCAATAATAGAGTTTTCTGACCCATACGAGCAGACACCAACGCGGCTTCCGTACCAGCATGACCGCCGCCGACAACGATTACATCAAAATTTGTAGGAAAAAACATAGTACGCCTCGTGGAGACGATAAAAAAGGTGAGCGGGTGGTTATTATAAAGCCAGAAACAGTGACATAACGAATCGAGGTCTATTCACCAGATAAATTGACTTAGAGCCTGTTCGAAATCTCTCCAACACCTTTCAATTCAAAATTAGAATGCGATAGCGTTTCACGTGAAACTTTTTCACATGAAGAGGCGCCGGTTAAATAAAAAAAGTTATTGTTCCACGTGGAACAATAACTTTTAAAAAATTACCACTTCCCATTGAATTTTCTACCACCCCCTATAATTAAGGAAGACGTCATACCCTATCTTCCAAATCAATACCAAAACTACCAATAAGAACAGTTTTCGTACAAAATTACTACCGCACTTCAATCCCAGGCGCGTACCTCTCTTTCCCAAACATTGTAAATAGCCATTATTTATATAAGTTATAGAAATGATATATTTATCTTATCCAAGCCAGAGCAACATCGTCAGATTTGGCGCTACGTTGATCACCTTAGATACCGCCGAAGCCACCAGGAAATCGGAGCCGTCAGGAAGCTACCCATATCAAAGCCCAAAACACCGTCATAATATTCAATTACACCGCCAATCAACACTGAACACTGTGTGTATTTTTTCTTTTTAGCTGGAATGCAGCGGTGTATGGATATTCTAAAAATCCTTTTTTCTTTATCGTGTACATAGCTACCGCCAAAAAATAAATGGCAGCTATTTACAGATCGCTTCTGTTGGAATATAAGTAACCGTATAAGCACCAAGAAAGAAAAGCAAATAGAAATGCCGCGCCGGGCGCAGGCAATACAGCGCCAGACGCCAGCTTGACCATTCGCACAAAATTTACGGCAACAGCCCTGGTAACGAATATAATTTCAGGAGTGGTATTGGGTAGCATCTTGAAAAATTTCAGCACCTGAATTACCCCCCCCCATCCAACCACAGCATCGATCAAACCAGCTGGAAAAAAGCTGATGACAGTATAAAAATCAGAAAATAACTCATGCATTATCGCTCACCATTTTTAAACACATAGGAAAGGCGGCGACTAAAATTATAGGTGGCGACACGGATAAGTACATACCTCAATGAGGGGTGGCTTTAAGAATAAGGAAAGATCTGCGGTTCTACTTGCAGAGGCCTGTGGCTGAAGCCTATTCTGTTATGTTATTTACTAAGAACACTTTAGGAAACTCACTGCCCGGACAGACCCACAACACAGCAACGTTGACGCCATAGAATGGACTTGCCTATTTTAAGCATTAATTTGACGACGATTTAGCGACGAAACACGCGCATGCCATCCCCCATAGCAGCAAGCTGCAGACAAGCTTTGAATGATGAAATGACTGACGTCAGATTTTTGCACTTGCTGTTTTGTAAGAAGTTCTGAGATCTCGCCAACGATACCTCGCCGGAATGCCGGAACGCAAACGATGATCGGACCGAAAATTATGCCCAATCTTCCGACCAGCGTCTTGTTAGATCGCATCAGACCAAACAAAACAAAAGCCAGCAACTTGTAGCGGCTGATTACCGTAGCCGAGCGAAATAGCACGCAGCTCATTTTACTTTTCTGGATTACATTCAGTACCTGACAGAATGGCGAGTTGACTATACGCACGATCAGAGCGAAGCCCGCGATCGCAATTGCCAGCACCACCTAACACAAGGTCAGGTCATTGCCAAGATCGATGAAACTAATAAGATGGCCGCGCGGTACGCCTTACAAATCATTCCTGCCACCTTTGAATGGCGCCTACAAGAAAACGAAGTAAAGCATCTGCGCCAGCGTGATCATCGTGAAATAAATGCCATTCCGACAGATCCGCCCACGCTCCCCATGATAAAACTGATCAATGTGCCCGGCAGTGTTTCTAGAATCAAGCCAAGCTCGGTCGGCAAGCCCAGCGTTTGCAACGCATAGCCGGTGACATAACCGGCGCCTCTGAAAAATTCAGAATACCAAAACGACAACAAGCCGGTAAAGTTGATCAGCAAATCGAAGGTACAGGTAACCAGCGCGAAACAAATGATCTTCATCAGGAACACAGGATAAATCCCCAACGGGGCCGCTAGCGCGGATACAAGAATCAGGCCGTAACCAATTTTCTTATTCGTGTTCATCTATTATTTCTCCTTGCCTAACAAGCTAGCCGGCCGAATCATTAGGACAATTGCCATCACGATGAACACCACGGTTATCGAAGCTTCTAGATAAAACACCTGGGTCAACCCTTCAATCACGCCCAGCGCCAGGCCGGTGACGATCAAGCCCATGATAGAATCCATGCCGCCAATCACTACAACCGCGAACACGATGACAATCAAGTTGGAACTCATCAAGCAGCTGGCAAGACCTGGATCACCGGCGCCACCAGCACCCCAGCAAAGTCTGCCAAAGTGAAGCCGTAAGCCAGTGTGGATCATCAACGGCACATTGATGTCAAATGCTTCGACCAGCTTCGGATTCTCAGTATCGGCGCGCAGGTAGGCGCCCAATTTGGTTCTTTCGATCACGAATCAAGTCGAAAAATACACCACCAGCGAAGCTAGCACTACCCAAGCGCGATAATTCGTAAGCACCATAAAGCCGAGGTCGGTAGAGCAGCACAACAGATCGGGCACTGAATACAGCTGACTGGAGACGCCGTAGAATGAGCGAAAGATGCCCCCCCACCCTCAAGGTGATGCAGCAGAAGGTCAGCAGCAAGCCGTACAAATGATCCATTTCGATCCAGGCCAGAGATGCGCTCATCATGTATAACGCGTCGTTGGCAAAATTGCTCACGTTGAGCAGGCCGAAAATGATAGCTCGGCTGAGTGACAACATCGCGTAAAACGAACCATTGATCACCCCCAGCAACAGCTAGCTCATCAAGGCTTGAAAGGGAATGTCCAACATTTCTTTCCATAGCAATATCATTAAAGAATCACTCGCAAGAGTGAGTAACTCAAAAACAGCGCAGCAAGCGATGCGGTAAACAATACACTAGCGTGCATCCTCGTTGATGGACATGCACGCCAGTGTGACACGCTTAATATGCCAAACGTATCATCAGCCAGCCTTACACAACAAGAAGTCACGCGAGGCTGCATCAAAAAATCAAAGCGTCATTACTTCCAAAATACGCATTTGGTTTCTGTTTTCGGGCTTAAGGATTGAGCATCAGGAATAGCCTGGATCTTGTTCAGATAGTCCCAAGGATATTGGGATTCAGTGGGTGTCTTTACCTAATATAGGACGGACCATGTCATACACCACACGTCTGTCTCTGGACGCAGATCACGGTACGCATTCGTAGTGTACATATCGTTACACTTGGTATTGCGCATCTGGGCCATGATCTTGTCGCCGTCATCAATCCCAATCGCCTTTACCACCATCAGGTACAGCATCGCTGCCGAGTAATCCACGGCTTGCAAGCTGGATAGCTCCTTCTTCATCTTTTCGAAGTAATGCTTAGCCTATTTGCGGGATTCGAAATTCTGGTCCCAATATCAGCTGTCGGCCAGGTAAATGCCCTACGTCTGTTTCAGAGTCAGCGAATGAATATAGTTGATGAACACCAGTAGACCGGTCAAATCAAATTGGCGCTCTTGGTGACTCCGCATTCGTTGGATGCCTTGACCGAATTGATGAGGCCTCCAGAAGCTTTCACAACTGCCGTTGTGTCATTTTCCAGAGACACGCCGAAGCAGCATCGGCGGTCACAAATTATCAGGTCTTGCCGTCCTGATTGATAACTTCCGCACTTGTGCCATGTGCCATTGCGTAGGTGTCGTATGCATATTGAACGGTGTAAGGTGTGCACTCTTCGTTGGTGAGATGGTTGCTGCCAGCAGCGATTTCAAAAAATGAAGACGTACTAAATAGCGCGTTAAAAGTGTACCAATTCGGGTTAATAGTCAGCGTAGACCTTCTCATAATCGTGGGCTGAAAGTAAGCAGCTTGAAGGCTTTTAAGTGATTAACCAACAGCACTTGATGTACCATCGTGATGGTCACGATTGACGACTCGATGTCGGCGTTCATACGCTGCCGCCGATGCCAGCTTGCCTCACCAGCGCAAGCTACCTAATCAAACCGAGGTAGTTACCAGCACCACCAGATGTTTGATAGCATCAAAGCTGAGCACGCCCAGGTGATGGGTCTGACCTATGGCATGGGCAACTTGCCATGTAGTCTCCCCCTAAATCAAGACACTTTGGATGTGTGATTTTCTGTTGTTTGAAATTATTAGACGATAGGGGGGATTGGCATGAAGAAGTCGCGATTTAGG
>JFJP01039713.1_pt1 | contig 16428 bp, 10 predicted proteins | sample 431651 | NCBI WGS metagenome assembly JFJP01 (sample SAMN02602958, study PRJNA72255) | Microbial mat metagenome, whole genome shotgun sequencing project. | biome: fresh water; feature: sink hole; material: water; isolation source: purple microbial (photo- and chemosynthetic) mats found in... | reverse complement strand
ACCTGTGTAGCCCATCCCTGCGCGTAAACCGCCTATCATTTGATGAATAACTTCAGAAAGTGTGCCTTTAAACGGGACTCTGCCTACGATTCCTTCAGGAACCAGTTTTTGAATATCATCTTCGGCATCCTGAAAATAACGATCCTTTGAGCCTTTTTGCATGGCTTCTATAGATCCCATTCCTCTATAGGATTTAAATTTACGGCCTTCGTAGATAATAGTTTCGCCAGGAGATTCTTCGACCCCGGCAAACAATGACCCGGCCATAATGCTGTAGGCACCGGCAGCAATAGCTTTAACAATATCACCGGTATAACGGATACCGCCATCGGCAATTACCGGAATTCCGGTTCCCTGCAATTCTTTAGCTACTACATAAATAGCCGAAAGCTGAGGAATACCAATGCCCGCAATAATCCGGGTCGTGCATATGGATCCGGGTCCGATTCCAACTTTTACTGCGTCAGCACCAGCATTTACCAAATCGCGTGCAGCTTCGGCAGTTGCAATATTTCCGACTACTACCTGCAGGTCAGGGAAATGTTTTTTTACAAGCCGTGTTGTATCTATAACACCTTTCGAGTGACCATGGGCGGTGTCGATAACAACTGCATCAACACCATTTTTTACAAGTTCGGTAACGCGTTCCAAAACATCGGCAGTTACACCTACGCCGGCTGCAACGCGCAAACGACCAAGTTCATCTTTACATGCGTTCGGACGAGCTTTTATTTTACTGATGTCTTTATACGTAATAAGGCCAACAAGTTTATAATTATCATCCACAACAGGCAGTTTCTCAATTTTGAATTCCTGAAGTATATCTGAAGCCTGGTCGAGGTTGGTTTTTGTGCTGGTTGTGATAAGGTTTTCGCGGGTCATAATTTCAGCCACAGGCTTGAGTGGATTGCGTTCAAATCGCAGGTCGCGGTTAGTGATAATACCAACCAGCCTTCCATCCATGCTAACTACGGGAATACCTCCGATTTTGTGCTCGCGCATAATATTGAGTGCGTCCTGAACAAGTGCATCTTCGTGCAAGGTAATAGGGTCAGTGATCATACCACTTTCCGAACGTTTTACACGCCTTACTTCAGCAGCCTGATCCTGAATACTCATATTTTTGTGCAACACACCAATACCACCTTCCTGGGCAATAGCAATAGCCATTGTGGAATCGGTAACTGTATCCATGGCGGCGGATACAATAGGTATATTGATTTTTATTTTCTTAGTAAACCACGATGAAGTTTCTACATCACGGGGAAGAACTTCAGAATAAGCAGGAATGAGTAATACATCATCATATGTGAGGCCATCGCCTGCAAATTTTTCACTATCAATGAACATAGTCTTTTTTTTGAATCTGCAAATTTACTAATTTTAATGGAAGTCCTTGTTAAAAAATCTTAAGGTTTTGGACAACGGCAAATAGTTGAAAACCACTGTAATTAAAGAGATTGAACAGGCAGAAAAGCATCAATTACAACTAATTGAGCGGAATAACATACATAGCGACTTCCGTATGGAATGAAAACCGTATTGATCTTCAGCGAATTAATTTTTCGAAGCCGGATTTTTGAATGGAAATTACAAAGCAAATAAAAAAACTGAATAGAAGCTGTTGAATTCACTATTTGAAATAATGTGCTAACGTAAAAGAGTTACAGTTCCCCGTTTTACGTATTCCTCACCAATATAAGATTTATATTTAAGAATATAAGAGTATAAACCGGCAGGAGTACCCTCGCCGTTAACAGTTCCATCCCAGCCAGTAGCCATATCATTAGTTTCAAAAATCTGCTGCCCCCATCTGTTAAAAACGGTCATTTTAAAGCTTTGCATATCAACATATATAGGATCAGGAACAGGCCTGAACAACTTGTTAACACCATCAGGATAAAACGCATTTGGCATAAACAAAACCGGATCTTTTATTATGCAGCAAGTATTTGATTTCGATATGGCATCAGATAAATAAGGATTCAGTGGGTTTTCGGCAGCTTCAATCCAATAGCAAACCGGCTTGGAATGGTCAAAGTCCGTAAGCAAATCAGGAAACGAAAGAGTAGCATCCGGCTCACTGCCAATCATTTCAATCGTAGATGATTGTCCGGCAACTATCCTGTAAACTTCGTATTCGTTTACACCCTGGAGCCAGTATTCGTAACTATTCCATCCCAGCGTATTTTGTATTGTTGAACCAGCACATTGAAGCCAGATTGATCGGGATACATTAATCGAAAGCTTTTTATAACCGCAATCATCAATGGCCACCAGCCGGTAATAATAACTCTGCGAGTGCACATCAGCAGTAGTATCGTTGAAATAAGAAATCTCCGGAACAATACCAACGGAAACCGGCAGCGAATCAATAGCGTGAAAACTTACCATGTTATCATCCGACCGCTCAAGAATTAGCTTTACAACTGATTCTGGCGGAGTAAAATAGTAATCAATACGGATATAGCTATCATCTTCAACACTTACCTGGGAAATATACACCGTATCAGGAAGAATAGCACCACTGTACTTTTGTCCTAGCATACACGATGACGAAGTGTATGAGACGTTATTACTAATAGCTTTTACTGAATAGGTGTAAGTACTGTCATTTTGGAAGTCGAAATTATCAGTATAAAATAAATCCTGAGTTTCCCAAATTAATTCAGGTGCTTTTAAACCTTCGCTGCGATAAACAGCATAGGTATTGAGTCCACCAGGAATATTGTCATATGCGTTCCATGTTAATTCTGCCGACTTATCACATTGATCCGGATGCGCTACATCAAGCTTTAATGTTTGTACAAACTCATCATAATCAGGAGCGCTCGGGTTCCCGCACATGTCATAGGTTAATATTATGTATTTGAAAGTATTTCCACAAGCCGGAACTCCGGTTTTATCATAAAAACTAATTGCACCGGAAGGGACATTATTATTTACAATCACCGAATCTATTTTCGCCCACGCAAATCCATCCCAGCGTTGGACAATATAGCGGGAGATAGAATCGGATGTATAATCGTTCCAGGTTAAAAGAGGATTCAACACATTGTTATTAAAACCTAAATCGACATTTAAGTCTGTAACATCAGCAGGTGGAGTTTGATCATATAAAAGAACGCTTGCTTCCGGAGATGTTGTATTATCTATATTGGATATAAACCGAATCCGGTATGATATGGCAGTGGCCGTACAGAAAGGAGACGAAATAGTATCAGTATACTCCAACACAGCATCAAAAGAAAGTTGTTTGATTACAATCCATCCGGAAGGATTCAACCTTTCAACATAATAAGTTCCTGGTATTGAATAATCTGAGGTTTGCCAACTAATCTGCGCAATCCTGCCCTGGTATGGTAACACGTCAAGCATGATAACAGGGGTTGCATTTTTTCTGGCCGATCTATTGGTATCTGCATTCAGCAGCTGTTTTCTACTATCAATTGTTTGCTGAAAATATACTGATAATGAGTTAACATCTCCCTTTACAGTGAAAGCATCAGCCCGTATATTTAAAGCTGATAACAAGAGTAACATAAGCAAAATCCGGATCATATATTCACCTGATTTCTTTAGAATTGTTAACATGATTTGATTGCCAGATCCTGCAATTGCTGAGCATTTATGTGCTGAACCGTATCTATCAAATCCTCAAAGTGCGAAATATCAAGATTGTCTTCAATAAGTTCCCTGTAAAGATCAGCCTGCGCAAAAGGGCCGTCGACAGCCCTGAGCATTTCGCCAGTTAAATAACTGCGCACCAGGGAAAGTTCACTCTCACCAACCGGTTCATTACATAAACGGTTCAATTCAAATTTTATTTCGGTAAGAGCTTCTTTTGTAACGCCGGCACCTACTTCACCTGAAATAACAAAGTACCCGCCATTGCGTAAAGGAACCACGGATGAACCAATTCCATAGGTAAATCCTTTATCCTCTCTCAGGTTATTCATCAACCTCGATCCAAAATAACCACCCAGAATTGCATTTAGCACTTTCATTCCTGCAAAATCAGGATGACTGCGGCTAAACATCATGCCACCAATCCGGATAGCCGACTGCATTGCACCCTCTTTCAGATGAAAATGACTTTTTTCGTCTGATCCTGATGTTAAATATTGAATATGATTGTGTTCAGCACCTTTCCAGTCATTTCCCCCGAAATGTGCTTCCAGCTCATTTAATATTCCCGGTTTAATCAGGCCGGCAACAATAATTGTACAATTGCCCGAATGGTACTGCCTTTTATGAAATTCAATAAGATCTGTATTATTTACCTTGCCTATATCATTGGGCTCGAGATACATTCCGTAAGGATGATCATTACCGAAAAGTATAGAGTTAAAATGCGTGCGGGCCAGAAAATTCACTTTTTGCCTGTTTACTTCAAGCATCTGCAGTTGTTTGCCAGCCAGCACGGAATATTCGTCTTCCGGGAAAATTGGATTTTTTACTATTTCACCCAGTAACGGCAGGGTATTATTAAGATGTTTATTAAGCGAATACAATGTAACATAAGCATTATCACGCTCAGTGGTATTTTCGAAATGAGCACCAAAATAGTCAAGCGATTCCGATAGCTTCTGAGCTGAGTAGTTCCTGGTTCCTTCGCGCAACATCAGGTTTGTAGCCATTGCGGTAAAAGGCTTTTTCTGAAACCAGCTTCCGGCAGAAAACACCATTTCGACAGAAATTACATCCTGTGTACCGGTATTAAACTGGTATACTTTAATCCCATTGCTCAGCTGAGAAATTTCAGGCTGAGGGAAATTAATACGTCCCAGTGGTTTTATCGGGGGATGTTGTTTTCGATTTAGTAGTGTGTTCATTTAGAATAGTTTATTGCGAAAGCTTTGTTCTTTTTGATGAGTGAGTATGCGTAAGAAAGAAGCAGATTTGAATGATCAAAATTGGAATCCAATGAATTTTTCTTTAATTTTTTGCTATATAATAAAGCGTTGAGCAGTTTTCGGGCCTGAACATTTTTTTTGCTTCGGCATTTATGTCATTTATTGTAACAAAAGCATATTTCTGAACCAGGGTATTTACAAGTTCTGCATCGCCAAGTAATTCGTAATATGCCAGGTTCATAGCTTTGTCAAGAACACGCATTTCGCTGAAAGCCATCATTGCCTCTACCCTGTTTTTTACTTTCTGCAGTTCCATTTCAGAAACAAGGTTATTACAAATTTCATCAATCTCCTGTTGTAATGCCAACTCTGCTTCAGCCAACGAAACACCTTTAATCAGTTTTCCCGTAACAACAAATAAACCGGCTTCCATATCGCCGGAAATAAAGGCATTAATTTCACTGAAAAGGCGTAACTTTTTAATTAACTGTTGGTACAATCGCCCTGACTGACCGGCTGATAGTATGTCAGAGATAAGATCGGATGCAAAAAAACCGTCGTCAGCACGGCTACACATATGCCAGGCTTTATAAATAGCATCATAAGGCACATCGCGATGCACGGTGAGCGAACGAGCTTCGGTTTGTTCAGGTTCAACAGGGAGTTTCCGCTGATTCAAATTGCCTTTGTCGATAACACCAAACCACTTTTCTGAAAGCGCTTTGATTTCGTCAGTTTCAACATTTCCTGCAATTACCATTATGGCATTGCATGGATTGTAGAACCGTTTATAAAAATCGCGTACTTCGTTCATGCTTGCCTGCTCAATGTGAGAAGGATCAATGCCTATTGGCGCCCACTTATACGGATGCACTTTATAGGCCAGCGGACGCAATAAAAGCCATGCATCGCCGTAAGGTTGATTCAGATAGTTCTGCCTGAATTCTTCAACCACCACATTCCGCTGCACATCAAAACTCTTGGTCGAAAATGCCAGGTCGAGCATTCGGTCCGATTCGAGCCAGAAAGCAGTTTCGAGGTTATGCCCCGGTACCGTAAGATAATAATTTGTAAAATCGTTGTTTGTGAAGGCATTATTTTCACCTCCTACCCTTTCGAGAGGTTCATCGTAACGCGGAATATTCACCGAACCGCCAAACATAAGATGCTCGAATAAATGAGCAAAACCAGTTCGGTCGGGATGTTCATCCCGCGAGCCTACATTATAAAGTATGTTCATTGCAACAATGGGTGTACTTGCGTCGTGATGTACTATCACCCGTAAGCCATTGCCCAACGTAAAACGGTCAAATTCAGTCATAAATCAATTTTAACAAATCAGAACGATTATCTGCCTTGGTTTCAGGAAATGAATCTTAAGCTGACAAGTAATTATTTAACGCTCCAAAGATGCATTTGTTATTTTCTGACTGCAAAGTTAATCGAAAAAATAAACCAGTTTTGCCTTATAGTATTCAGGATTTTGTAGATTTGGTGAGTATATAAATTTAAAAATAGCAAAGTTTACAAATTGAATTCCAAATCATAAATTGTATTTACAATTGATCTATAACATAATAATAATAATAATCTGATATTCACCAAGTTTAAATAATTCCACAAAAAATGACACGCCAACAACACCTTGAGTTCTGCAATAAATGTGTGAACAGGAAATTTGATTCAACCAACGGTATTATTTGTAATATCACAAACAAATCAGCTGATTTTGAAGAAAGCTGTGAAAATTTTGTGCTTGACGAAAACGTAAAACCATCTGATGCTGAGGGGAATAACAGCGCATTTACCGACAATTTTTGGGGAGTACTAAGCGATATAGGATTGCAGAAACTCCGGAGTCATCAGGATTTTAACTACGCCATTGTCGGCGGGCTTGTTGCAGCATTGGTGAGTTCGGTACTTTGGGCGGTAATTACAGTGGCGGCTAAATATCAAATCGGCTATATGGCTGTAGGGGTCGGACTGCTGGTTGGTTTTGCTGTAAGATTTTTTGGAGCAGGCATTGATAAAAAATTCGGATTCCTGGGAGCAGCTCTTTCTCTGTTAGGATGTATGCTTGGTAATTTATTCAGCCAGATTGGATTTGCAGCTATCGAAAATTCACAAAGCTATTTTGAGATTATTTCCTTTTTAACACCTCAATTAGTATTCTCAGTTTTAGCCGAAACTTTCCAGCCTATGGATGTGGTTTTCTATGGAATAGCAGTATATGAGGGCTACCGTTTTGCGTTTCGCCCAATTCCAAACGATTTAATCAATAGCCTGAAATCTGCAGATTTCGAAGGATATTCGGCGAACCATAAATTCCGGCTTCCTATGGTAATAGCAGGAATTGCAATTATATCTGTATTTATTTTCATGATCAGCAGGGGACTTAATGGGCCAAAAATCTATCATTATGAATCAGGAATGAAACAATCGGAAGGTGAACTTAAAAACAGCATGCCTCAGGGGAAATGGACAACCTGGTACGAAAGTGGCAAAATACAATCTGAAGGATTCTTCAGTGGAGGAATAATGGATAGCTCGTGGAAATGGTATTACGAAAATGGTAACTTGTCCAAAACAGGTAAGTATACCAAGGGTATAGAGACGGGAGTGTGGATGTCCTATTACCCGGAAGGTGTTTTATCCGATTCCGGGGCATATACTGATGGCCGGAAAAACGGAAAATGGGTTACTTACTATGAAAAAGGTTCCTTGATGCAAAGAGGCAGCTTTAACCGCGATCTGCAGGAAGGAATATGGGAAGCCTATTTTGAAAATGGTAGTGTCCTATCAAAAGGGAAAATGGATCAAAATATTCCTGTCGGCAAATGGACTTACTTTTTCACAGATGGGAAGTTAGCAAATGAACTTGAATTCATTGATGACAATAAAATATTGATCTGGGATTCATTCGATTCTATAGGGAATCAATCGGTGCAAAATGGAAATGGGGTATACAAAGAGATTTCGGATAACGGGCAATTGATCCAAACAGGCAAAGTAGAAAATGGCCACAAAACCGGTAAATGGAGCATTTATTATGAAACAGGTAAACCAAAGTATGAAGGCCATTATGTAAATGACTTTTTTATACTCGACAATGCTTGGGATACGAAAGAAAATCAGAGTATTAAAAATGGTACAGGTACATTGATTTCATATTATCCCGATGAGCTAACCATTTCCGAATCCGGCGATTATAAGGACGGATATAAAACAGGTGCATGGAAAACTTTTTATGAAAACTCAGACAAACTGCTTCAGGAAACTGTGTATGAAAAAGGTATTCTGACTGGAATTCAAAAACAATACTTTGAATCCGGAAAAGTATATTCAGAAGGACTTTTAGCTGATAATCTTCAGGAAGGTGAATGGAATTGGTATTTTGAGGATGGCAGCAATGAATCAAAAGTTAGCTTTAAACATGGCAAAAAGGAAGGTATACAAACCATTTGGAACGAAGAAGGCGACAAACTTAAAGAAGAATACTACGAAAAAGGTAAATTTGTGAAGGTCGTTGTATTTTAATCCAGTGAACAATATATTCAATGCTTCTTCCTGAAAAGCTTATGCCTCACTTGTCATTTACAGCAATATTAATACCTTTGTCACGGTTTTAGGCCACAGGATATAATTCATTTGTTTACAACATACTGTAACGATAAACATGAAAAAAGACAAAGTTATTTTTGACCTCATCGATGAGGAAAAAGACCGGCAGATGCATGGCATCGAACTGATTGCTTCCGAAAATTTCGTTAGCGAACAGGTATTGAAAGCAATGGGATCGGTACTTACCAACAAATATGCCGAAGGCTATCCCGGCCGCAGGTATTATGGCGGTTGCCAGATTGTTGATCAAACCGAACAAATTGCGATCGATCGCGCCAAAGCACTTTTCGGTGCCGAATGGGCCAATGTTCAACCTCACTCAGGTGCGCAAGCTAATATGGCTGTGTTGATGACGATTCTGAAACCGGGAGATACATTCATGGGACTTAATCTTTCACATGGCGGTCACCTTTCACACGGTTCACCGGTAAACTCATCAGGTATTCTATACAATCCAATTGCATATAGTGTTGAAGAAGATACGGGAACCATTGATTATGACAAGATGGAAGCCACTGCTTTGGCCGAAAAACCAAAACTGATCATTGCAGGTGCTTCAGCATACAGCCGCGACTGGGATTACAAACGCATGCGTAAGATCGCTGATAAAATCGGCGCACTTCTGATGGCTGACATCGCTCATCCGGCCGGCCTCATAGCCCGAGGACTGCTGAATGATCCTGTTCCTTACTGCCATATTATTACAACTACTACACATAAAACACTTCGCGGACCACGTGGCGGACTCATCCTGATAGGAAAAGATTTTGAAAACCCATGGGGCATAAAAACACCAAAAGGCGAAATTAAAATGATGTCGGCAATGATCGACAGCGCTGTATTTCCTGGTATACAGGGCGGTCCGCTTGAGCATGTAATTGCCAGTAAAGCTGTTGCTTTCGGCGAAGCTCTTTCCGATGAGTTTATGGATTATGCATTGCAGGTTAAAAAGAATGCACAGGTAATGGCAAAAGCCTTTATGGACAAAGGCTATAAAGTTATTTCAGGTGGTACCGATAATCACCTGATGCTTATCGATCTTCGTACCAAATACCCTGATATTACAGGCAAAATGGTCGAAAATTTACTGGTTAAAGCTGATATCACTTTAAATAAAAACATGGTTCCGTTCGATAGCCGCACACCTTTCACAACTTCAGGTATACGAGTTGGAACACCAGCTATTACAACCCGTGGACTTAAGGAGCAACATATGTCGGTTATTGTGGATATGATTGATGAAGTTATTGCTAACCACGACAATGAAGAAGTAATTGCAAAGGTTCGTGCACAGGTAAACGAAATGATGAGTGAATTCCCATTGTTTGCGTATTAAATAGTTCCGGGTGCCGACCGGAACATTTTTAAGGATTTTTTCAATGGCATATTAGCCATAATCATTCTAAATTAACACTTTTCATGAAGCGATATCTGTAAATTTTCAGGTATCGCTTTTGTGTTTTAAGATATTTTGTATGTTTACCAAAATTTAAACCCCAACTTATGAAGACTGTATATATTGTACGACATGGTAAGGCCGTTCCGGCACATGCTAACATTGCTGATGCTGACCGATTGCTTACTGATACTGGCGTTGCACGTACATGCAAAATAGCCGAGTATATGACCGAAAGTAAACCTGTCATTGATCAGATTATTGCAAGTCCGGCTGAGAGAGCTTTTGCTACAGCACTCATTATTGCCGATAAGCTTGGGATTAAAGCCAACAAAGTTGTTTCTGCTGAGAAACTTTTCACCGGCGACGAAAGCGATGTACTTGAAGTTATTGAATCACTTGACGATTCAATAAACAGTGTACTCATCGTGGGTCATAATCCGGTTATAACTATGGTTGCTAACCGTTTTGCAAATCCAAAACTCGAATCGCTGCCTACTACAGGCGTTGTTTCTGTTCACCTGGAAACCGAAAAATGGATTGACCTCAAAAAAGCGAAAGTTATACAAAACTTTACCGTATGGCCGGGGATGTTGTAAAAAATTCCTTAGCCCGGGGATAAGATTTATTGCTCAATATTATGCTTGACGCAAAATACATTTTCTCGTATCAAAAACCGAGAGTGTAACTTATTGAACAGAGCGAAAACATATTGTTGTAATTAGTTCGTGCCTTCGAAAAGAATACATTTTTTTAAATTTTGGCAGACCCAAATACTTTTGAAATCAGTTCGCTGATCAATGATAGTATTTGGGTTTGTTGTATAATAAATATTAAACTCGTGTTTTGTGCTTTTGTGCAACTTTTCAGACTCGTATTTAAACAGAGGATATTCGTATTTACATAGAAAGCTCGAAAAAAGGTATATGACATAGCGGTACCAGGTCCTGATTTGAAGAAATTGCAATAAAAAAGCATACCAGTTTTCTAATTCTACATTTTTATTTCTCTGTTTTTGAACATATCCCGAAAATTAATAATTACATAACATAGCAGCGATATCAAATTTCATATCTTTGAGCGGATTGACTTATGATGCATCAGAAACACATATTCTTTTAAAAAAGACTGATATTTTTCGTAGCTTTATGTTAACAAATAGTACTGAGAAGCTGTTTTATTATTACACAGAAGTGAATCTGGAGAACTAACTTGCAATTACTCATGGCGAGAAATAAGAACAACATCATTAACAGGGAGATCAGCTGGCTGAATTTTAATGAGAGGGTTTTGCAGGAAGCTGCTGATCCTGCAACGCCATTGATAAACCGAATGAAATTCCTGGGAATATATTCCAATAACCTGGATGAATTTTTCCGTGTGCGGGTTGCTACTGTCAACCGTATGATTGGCATGGAAAAAAATGTTTTTAATGATAAATACACCAATCCGCGCAAAACACTGCGTGATATTAACCGCACAACCAAAGATCAGCAAAGAGAATTTCAGCGAATCTATAATTCTATTATTCACGAACTGACAGAGAATAATATCTTTGTAATAAATGACAAAGAACTTTCATCAGAACAGGGTAAATTCGTTGAGCAGTATTTCAGGGATAAAGTTCGCCCCATTCTATTCCCTATTATTTTAAGCAATCTGAAAGCGGCTTCTTTACACGATCACTCCTTATACCTGGCAGTAGTATTGCAAGTAAAGGGAATGCCTGCAATGGAAAAATATGCTCTGGTTGAAGTGCCTGTAAATACACTCTCCCGCTTTCTGATCCTTCCATCGGAAAATGAAAAACGGTATATTATTCTGATCGATGATGTAATCAGGCATTGCCTTGGAGAAATATTTTCAGTCTTTGGATTTAATTCTTACAAAGCATATGCAATAAAATTTACCCGAGATGCGGAACTGGATATTGATAATGATGTTTCGAAAAGTTTCCTTGAACTGATGACCGAAGGTTTGAAACAACGGGAAGTCGCGCCACCTGTAAGGTTTGTTTACGACCGGCATATGCCTGAACGTCTTTTAAAACAGCTGCTGGCAAAACTAAATATCAGTCAGAGCGATACAATTTCAGCCGGCGGCAGGTATCATAATTTTAAGGATTTTGTCAGTTTTCCGAATATCGGAACACCGGAAATGGAATTCAGCCCAATGCCACCGCTTGAGCACCAGGGATTGAGAGTAACTAAAAGCATACTGGCGGGAATCAAGGAAAGAGATTACTTGCTGCATTATCCCTATCAGTCGTTTCATTATCTAATAGATTTGCTGCGCGAAGCCTCACTCGATCCCCAGGTAAGAGCTATAAAAATGACTCTGTACCGGGTTGCAAGCGATTCAAATGTAGTTAATGCGCTTATTAATGCAGCACGTAACGGTAAAGAGGTCACTGTTTTTCTCGAAGTACAGGCACGATTCGATGAAGTTGCCAATATTTACTGGGCCGGAAAAATGCAGGAAGAAGGTGTACGTGTAATTCAATCTATTCCCGGGTATAAAGTTCATGCCAAATTATTACTTATCCGGCGCCGCGAAGGCATGAGAAATGTATATTATGCCGGGATTGGAACAGGAAATTTTAACGAAACAACGGCTAAGGTTTATACAGATGTATCTATTTTTACTGCTGATAAAGAAATAGTTGCGGATGTTAACAGCGTTTTCCATTTGTTCGAATCCATTTACAATGCGCCTAAGTTTTCGAAACTGATAGTAGCACCTTTTCATATGAGACTGCAGTTCCTTAAGCTGCTGAATAACGAAATCCGCAATGCAAAAGCAGGCTTGGATGCCTGGATGATTCTGAAAATCAATAACCTTACGGATATCAAAATTGTAAAAAAACTGTATGAAGCCAGTTCCGCAGGTGTAAAGATAAAGCTGATAGTCAGAGGCATATGTGTACTTCAGCCAGGCGTTACCAATCTGAGCGAAAACATCGAAGCCATTACTATTGTAGGCCGGTTCCTGGAACACAGCCGTATTATGGTTTTTGCCAATGCCGGTAAAGAATTATATTATTTATCTTCAGCCGACTGGATGGAACGTAATTTCGATAATCGCATTGAAGTAGCTTGTCCCATTTTCGATCGTGACTTACAGCGCGAATTAATGACAATGCTTCAGATTCAGTTACGCGACAATACAAAAGCTAGGGTGATTACCCCAACAAAATCAAACCAGTATGTTAAAGGGAATCCAAACCTGAAACTCAATTCACAGGTTGAAACGTATAAGTTTTTTAAGGACAAAATATTGTAAGGAGGTTCGATTGACGAGGTACGAAGTACGATTGCGTTGTTATTCGTTATTCGTTATTCGTCATTCGTAAATTGTAAATCGTTATTCGTTATTCGTTTCCTTCGACTACAGGGTAAAATTCGTAAATCGTAATTCGTAAATCGTCATTCGTAAATCGTAAATCGTAAATCCTTTTAATCACTAAGTTTCACGCTACTCACGATAAACACGGTTTCTCCCCGCCAGGGCAACGTTTGGTTTTTCTCAGTGTAATGCACAACTACATTTTTACCCTGTAGTTTTTCGAGTTGTAAAGCAACATCGGTGTCTGATACCGAAAACACAAACTTTTCAGAAGCTAATGCTACATTTTTATTGCTCTGAACACTGCTCAGGATCATTTCGCCTTCATAGGTTTTGAAAATATTACCTTTACGCGAAAACTTCTGTAGCAATCCGGCACGGTAGCCATCACTGAATGTGAAGAAAAAACTCCAATAGATATAGGCTCCGATAATCAGAACTACAAATGTAAGAGCAATATAAAAATATTTTCTGATCTTTCTTTTAACAACACTCATCGGTTTTTTAGCCTGATCTGCTTTGCTGTTTGTTTGATTTAAATCTGCCATAATGATTCTTTTTTTACAAAGATAACAATAAAATTTATTATCAGAATAGCACTGGATGATTAATTTAAAAACATCAAATAACCTCACCGAAGTGAATCCATTTGCCTATCGCATCAAAATGATAATTACATTTGCACCCTAAAATGATTTAAAAGGAATGATACTATTTGAAGAAGCACTGAATATTATAGACCAATGTGCTGTTCCCCTATTAACAGAAAAAGTAAGGCTGGAAGAATGTTTGGGAAGGGTGTTGAGTGAGGATGTATTTTCAGATATGGATATGCCTCCATTTGACAAATCAGCTGTGGATGGTTATGCATGCCGACACGCTGACCTGGATAGAGAGCTCAAAGTACTCGAAACCATCCCTGCAGGCAAAGTGCCCACCATATATATAGGTGCAGGTGAATGTTCAAAACTGATGACCGGAGGAATGCTTCCCGCTGGCGCGGACACTGTAATTATGGTTGAAGATGTTGAAATTACAGGAACTGACACAATCCGTTTTACAGCTTCGCGGACATCGCAAAATTATTGTTTAAAAGCTGAAGACATTACAAAGGGAGAGAAAGTACTGGATAAAGGCACATTTATAAGACCACAGGAAATTGCCATACTTGCATCCGTTGGTTGTGCCATTCCGGAAGTTTACAAACAACCGCGAATAGGAATAATTTCAACTGGAGACGAACTTGTAGAACCTGCCGAAACCCCTGCCCTGTCGCAGATACGAAACAGCAATGCATACCAGTTGATTGCGCAGGTAAAAAGAGCAGATTGCATAGCCACCTATTTCGGAATTGCACGCGATACCGAAGAGGATACCCTTGAAATAATAGAACAAACCGCAGCGGGAAGTGATATCGTTATTTTAACCGGAGGAATTTCAGCCGGCGATTTCGATTTTGTGCCTGCAGTAATCCAAATGGCAGGTTTTGATATAAAATTTCGCAGCATGGCCGTACAGCCGGGTAAACCTGTTATTTTCGCCACCCGTGGAAAGCAATACCTGGTTGCACTACCGGGAAATCCTGTATCATCCTTCGTTCAGTTTGAATTGCTGGTAAAACACCTGATAAAGCTTATAACCGGCAGTAAAACAAACGGAACACATATCAAAATACCAATGGGTACAGATTATCAAAGAAGGAATATTTCCCGAAAAGCTTTTTTCCCGGTATATCTTTCTGCCGAAGGAACAGCTATGCCGGTTGAATATCATGGCTCAGCACATATACATTCCTATATACATGCTGATGGAATTGTAACGATTGAAATAGGTGAAAACGAAATCAGAAAAGGAACTTTAGTTAATGTTCGACTCGTATAACAGACGTATAAATTACCTCCGCATTTCGGTTACCGACCGTTGTAACCTGCGTTGTACCTATTGCATGCCTGCCGAAGGAATTCCTTTGATGCAGCATAGTGATATACTTTCCTTTGAAGAAATTATAGAAGTAGTGGATGCCGCTATGATATTGGGTGTAGATAAAGTTAGAATCACCGGTGGTGAACCTTTGGTACGGAAAGGGATAATAAATCTTATTGGTCTGATCGCATCAAAACCTGGTATCCGGGATTTGGGGATGACAAGTAACGGACAGTTGCTCGAACAATTTGCACAACCACTCAAGGACGCAGGGCTACATCGTATTAATGTGAGCCTCGATACATTGGATTCTGAAAAATACCGTCAAATCACACGTGGAGGAGAAATTGATAAAGTTCTGAAAGGAATTGCAGCGGCTGTTAAATCCGGGCTTTCGCCAGTGAAAATAAATTGTGTGATTACAAAATCATCCGCTGAACCTGACGCGATTGCAGTGGCAGAATATGGCAAAAAGCTTGGCTTACAGGTTCGCTTCATCAGGCAGATGGATCTTGAAAAAGGTGAATTTTACATTGTTGATGGTGGCAGTGGCGGCGATTGCTCAACCTGCAACCGGTTGCGTCTTACTGCAAACGGAATGATCAAACCTTGCCTTTTCAACGATATGGAATACAATATTCGAGAGCATGGAGCACACAAAGCACTGCAACTCGCTCTTGGCAATAAACCTTCGTGCGGGACGGTTAATAAGCACGGGGAGTTTTATAATATCGGGGGTTAGGGGTTGGAAGTTAGGTTTTAGGGGTTGGAGATTGGGAGTTGGGGAGACAGAGAGACAGGGCGAGGAGCGACAAGGCGAAGGGAGAAGGGGAGAAAGGGAGAAAGGGAGATGAGAGACTATAAAACATAGTGTTTGATTTGGGATTTTGGATTCTTGATTTTGGAATTGTTATTTTGGAACATGGTGCTTCAACTCCTCTTAAATTGATTAAATATTTGAGCAACAGAACCTTTAAACATTGAACTTTGTAAACCCAAATAAAAATTGAGTAAACGAGATACCCAAAACTCCTGAAGGGATGGTAGTGAACAAGAATTTGAATCCTTGAACATTTGAACTATTAAAAATATAAAGCAATGAGTAAACTCAGTCATACCGATGACGCAGGCAAAGCAAACATGGTGGATGTTGGCCATAAACCAAATCAATTGCGGATTGCAAAGGCCCAGGGATTTATTAGCCTGCAGCCCGAAACGGTGAAATTGGTACAGGAAAACAATATGAAAAAAGGCGACGTTCTCACTGTCGCTCAACTTGCTGGCATA
>JFJP01038645.1_pt1 | contig 16428 bp, 17 predicted proteins | sample 431651 | NCBI WGS metagenome assembly JFJP01 (sample SAMN02602958, study PRJNA72255) | Microbial mat metagenome, whole genome shotgun sequencing project. | biome: fresh water; feature: sink hole; material: water; isolation source: purple microbial (photo- and chemosynthetic) mats found in... | reverse complement strand
AGGGAAGAAACATTTTCAGGGAGCTCAAAAACACTTTTGACGGCCACAACTTCCTTTCCGTCAAATGCGAGATGACCTAAATAGTTACCTTATTTTTGTGAAAAACTGCAAAATTCATCCCCCTATGACCCGAAAAGAGAGATTTGAAGGAGTGTTGGAACATTTCCAGCGAAACCACCCGGTCGCCGAGACCGAACTGGACTACCAAGACCCCTTCCAACTGCTGGTCGCGGTCATTCTTTCGGCGCAATGCACCGACAAGCGGGTCAACCTGATCACGCCGGCCCTGTTCGAGCAGTTCCCCGACGCGCCAAGTCTGGCCGCCGCCGAGCCCGAGGAGGTCTTCGCGCTGATCCGCTCGTGCTCATACCCCAACAACAAGGCCAAGCACCTGGTCGGCATGGCCCGGATGCTGGTCAACGACTTCGGCAACCAGGTGCCCGACAGCGTCGAAGCCCTGCAAAAGCTCCCCGGCGTGGGGCGCAAGACGGCCAACGTCATCGCCTCGGTGGTCTTCGACCTGCCCGCCATGGCTGTGGACACGCACGTCTTCCGCGTGGCCGCCCGCCTGGGGCTCTCCGTTGGCTCGAAGACCCCGCTCGAAACCGAGAAGCAGCTCGTCGCGCACATCCCGCAGGAGCTCGTGGCCAAGGCCCACCACTGGCTCATCCTGCATGGGCGCTACGTCTGCCTGGCCCGCAAGCCCCAGTGCGCGCAATGCCCGCTCACCCCTTGGTGCGCGCATTTCCAGTCGGCCGCACAAACGGACCAAACGGCAGTTTGAACCGGGCTGGAACCCGCGCGCCTTGGGCCTTCGTCAACTTTTGCCAGTCAGCCGCTCGCGGAAAACCAGATAGATGAACCACGAGTTGGTGACCAGGTAGCGTTTCCACATCCGCCCCGGCTCCTGCGCCAGCCGGAAGAGCCACTCCAGCCCAACGCGCTGCATCCAGAGCGGCGCCCGCCGCGTCAGGCCCGACACCACGTCGAACGAGCCGCCCACGCCCATGGTGAAGGGCACGCGCAGCAGGTCCTGGTACTTGTCCATGAAGATCTCCTTCTTCGGCGAGGAAATGGCCACCAGCAGGATGTGCGCGCCCGACTGGCCGATCTGGCGGGCCACCTCCGGCTCCTGGGCCTCGGTGAAGTAGCCGTCGCGGAAGCCAGCTACCAGCCCCGGGCCGTAAGTCCGCTCGTAATGCTGGGCGACTTTCTCGACGACTTCGCGGCGCGCGCCCAGCAGAAACACCCGCAGGCCCTCGCGCGCGGCGGCCTCCACGAGCCTGCCCATCAGGTCGATGCCGGCCACGCGCTCGGGCAGTGGGCGCCCCAGCAGCTTCGCGGCCCAGACCACGCTCTGGCCGTCGGCGTTGATCAAGTCGCAGCCCAGCACCGAGGCGCGCAGGGCCGGGTCGCGGCGCATGTTGACCAGCTTGGCGGCATTGACCACCACATGCCGCAGCGGACGCCCCGCCCGAATGGAGCCCAGCACGGCCTCGACGGTCTGGCCCATGTCCAGCGCGTCGATGGGGCAGCCCAAGACCTCAACGCGCGCCGCCATCCCAGTCGAGAATGATGTCCAGAATCCGGGCCGATGCCTTGCCGTCGCCGTAGGGGTTGTGCGCCTTGGCCATGCGCTCGTAGTGGGCCGAGTCGGTCAGCAGCCGCTCCAGTTCGGCCACGATCGAGGCCCGCTGGCTGCCCACCAGCAGCACCGTGCCCGCCTCGACGGCCTCGGGGCGCTCAGTGGTCTCACGCATGACCAGCACCGGCTTGCCCAGGCTCGGCGCTTCCTCCTGGATGCCACCACTGTCGGTCAGCACGAAATGGCATTTTTCCAGCAACAAGAGAAAAGGAAGGTAGGGCAAGGGCGGAACCAGGAAAACGTTGGGCAGGCCACCCAGGATGTCGCGCACGGGCGCCTGAACGTTCGGGTTGAGGTGGACCGGATAGACGATGTTGGTGCCCGGGTGCGTCAGCGCAGTCTGCTTGATGGCCTGGCAAATGTCGATGAAGCCCTGGCCGAAGTTTTCGCGGCGGTGGCCCGTAACCAGTACAAAAGGCTGGGCCAGAGCCACTTCGAGCTGCCCGCCGAAGGCCTCGCGGAGCTGGCCTCGCGCCTGGGCGGCCAGCTCGGGCTTGTCGCGCAGGGTCTCCAAGGCCAGGAAGAGCGCGTCGATGACGGTGTTTCCGGTGACGTGGATATGGTCGTGGCGGACGTTTTCCGCCAGGAGGTTGGCCTTGGCCGCCGTAGTCGGGGCGAAGTGCAGCCGGGCGATGCGTCCCGTCAGGCTCCGGTTCATCTCCTCGGGCCAGGGCGCCAGGATGTTGCCCGTGCGCAGCCCCGCCTCGACATGCCCCACGGGCACCTGCTGGTAGAAGGCGGCCAGGGCGGCCACGAAACTGGTGGACGTGTCGCCATGCACCAGCACCAGATCGGCCTGGGCCTCGCGCAGCACATCCCTCATCTTCAGCACGATGCGGCTGGTCAGCTCGTAGAGGTCCTGGCGGGGGCGCATGATGTCGAGGTCGTAGTCGGGGCGGATGTCGAAAACCTCGAGCACCTGGTCGAGCATCTCGCGGTGCTGGGCCGTGACGCAAACCTGCACGCTCAGTTCCGGGCTGGCCTTGAGGGCCTTGACCACGGGCGCCATTTTGATGGCTTCCGGGCGCGTTCCGAAGACGATGAGGATCTTTTTCATGGTTTCAGGTCGATTGGGGTGTGGGGGAATGTTGCATTTGTGGAACGAGGCCGCGTAGGAGCTTGGTTCGACCTCCGCCCAGGCTTTTCCAGGCCTTGGCCTCCGCCCAATTCGCATAGCCAAGATCGGGCCAATCCGCTCGACGCGGGCACAAGATCCAAAGGCGCAGGACTGCCAGCGGCTTGCTCAAGGTAGCGGCTTCATTCGGTTTACTTCCCACAAATAGAAGCTAAGGCCATAAAACATCCAAGCCTGGGCCCAGCGCATGTAGGGAATTTTTGAACTGAAGATTTTCTTTTTTTGGTAAATGAAAAAGCCCTTGGGAGTCCGCATGTTCTGGAGGGTCCAGCCCAAGACCCGCTCGACGAGTTCGCGGTGCCGCTCGAAAAGGCCCAGGCGGCTGAGGCAGACCACGAGCTGGGCCGGGGCATGGATGTCGATGGGGTAGAGACTGTTGTCGTAATACTTCGATTCCCCCTTGGGAGTGAAGAAGTTGGCCAGGAAATAGTCCAGGCCGCGCCGGATGTTGGCCTCGAAAGCACGGTCGCCCGAGACGCGCTGGTACTCGTGCAGGCACTCGAGGTTGTAGGCGGTGTGGAAGTTGTCCACCCACTGGTGGAAGGGCAGGGTTCCGTAGGGCCACGCGCCATTGGGGCGCTGGTGCTTGGCGCAGAAGCTGGCCGAGCGGCGGGCGGCTTCGAGCCAGTCGGGCCGCGGCTCGGGGCTGAGCTCGCAAAGGCGGGCCAGCATCCTGCTGCCCAGCAGCGAGGCGTTGAAAACCTGGGTGCGGTCGAGCGGGGAATAGGAGAAGGCGAAATCGCCCTGCGCGTCAACGCTCCGGTTAAGGTCTTTGAGCAGAAAGGGGGCAATGGCGAGCAACTCCTGGCGCAGCGGTTCGCGGCCCAGCAGCGCGTAGGCCTCGGCGAGCGCCTGGCCGACGAAGGACGTGGCCACGACTGTCGGGGTCGCCCTGGGCTGGAAGAAGGCCCTGGCCTGCCAGTCGAAGTTGTAGCCCCAGCAGTTGCCCGAAAAGCCGGGACTTTTGAGCCGAAGGATCCGCTCCACAAGGTCCTCGATGATGCGGAGCTTCTCGGGCGAGGGCTCCCAGCGTTGCCAGAGGCAGTAGCCATGCAGGAAAAGGGCCAGCCCCTTCGCGTTCTCCTGCTTGGGCACGCCGACCAAGGGCCTAAGGTTCAGCGGGTTGCGCTTGAAGAGCTGGAGCCAAGCCAGCCTCGCCAGCCTCGAACGGCGCAGCGGCGTGGCCTGGAACAGGCGGCTGTTCAGGCCGTCGAAGGGGTCCCAGCCCTTGAAGTCCTCCCCTCGGCAGTACTTTTCCAGGCTACGGAAAGCCTCGTCGATCAGCGCTGGGTGATTCATGGTTCAGGCCATGAGCACGGCCAAGGCTTCCCGGACTTTGTCCTTGCCGAGCAGCTCTTTCGCCAGACGGTGCAAGGCGTCGGCCATGGGCTCGGCCTGCGCCTTGAACGATTCGACAATCGCTTGGTATTGAGCGCTTTGGCGAGCCTCGTGCAATTCCTGCTCGCTGGGTTGGCGGTCGAGGTTGCCCAGGCGGCCGAGGTCGTTCCCGGTCAGGACATGGCTCAGGCGGACGCGCCGGGGCAGGGAGTCGAGGCCAATGCCGAGGATTTCCATAGGCTTGTCCAGCTCGAACAAGGCGTCGCCGTGGGCGCGGCAGTAGAAGTTGCCTCCCATGCGGGCCACCAGGTCGATGCGGCGCTGGTCGATGGCCCCGTCGGGGGTGAGCAGGTCGGGACGCACGTGGGCGCGTAGGATCTGGCAGATGACGATGTTGCCGGCGCCTCCGCCCTGGCCGGTCTCGATGACCTGCCGCACCACGCACTCGAACTGCACGGGCGACTCCTTGACCCGGAAGGGCGCCACGACCTCCGAGGCGATGGGCGTGAAGCCGGACTTGAGGAACTCGTTGACCTGGGGCGGATAGTCGGCGCTGGCCAGGCTCATCTGCTGCACCATGGCATGGTCCACCACGTTGATGACTACTTCGGGGCGGGCCTTGACGTTGCGGTAGGTGTCCTTGAGCGAAGCGTCGCGGCCGCGCCGGGCGGGCGAGAACACGACCGTCGGCGGGTTGGAGCCCATCGCGTTGAAGAAGCTGAAAGGCGCCAGGTTGGGCTGCCCCTCGGCGTTGAGGCTGCTCACAAAGGCGATCGGGCGGGGACCGATGGCTCCGAGCATCAGCTTGAAGGCCTGGGGCGCCGGCAGGGTCTCGAAATCGAATGTTTTCATTTCCACGGGAAAGAATGTTTTCTAGGCTCATCAAAAATTAAAGACCAAGATCGAAATCCTGGACGAAATTCGGTTGCGGCTTTTGCGCGAAAGTCCCCTTAGGCAGCCTGAAGGCGCCAGGAAAGAAGGCCAACGCGCCGCGGCTCAGGGCTTGACCATCGGGACAATCTCGAGGATGTACTCCACGAACTCTGGGTGCAAGGCCACGCGGGTGATGTGCGAGGGCTGGCGCGCAGGCTGCACCTTGGCGCGCTGGGGCAGGTTTTCGGCCACCGAGAGGTAATCGACCACCAGGGTGAACTGCTCCGGCCCGACATCGTGGTAGCGGCTCAGCCCCACCAGGAAGGTAACGCTGGTATTGGCCGGGAAGAGCTTCATGGACAAGGTGTCAGGCAGGTTCACCACCGCGATGGGCAGTTGCAGCTCCATTTCGGTGAACTGCTCGATGGGCACCACCACCCAGGCCGAGTCGGTGTCGAAGCTCAGGCTCTCGATCGGTTCGAGCGAAATGCCCATGCGCACGGTGTCCGACTGGTTGAGCACTTGCGCGTGGCGGGTGCGGACATACCGGATGCTGTCGAGCAGGTTGGCCGGCCCCGTAACGGTGATGCTGTCGGGCCAGAGCTGGGCCGGGCCGTTCTGGAAATGCTGGTCGGCGGCCGTGACGCTCACCTGGCTGACCAGGGGCAAAACCCGGGTCGAAAGTTGGGTCACCTGGACGAAGAGCGTGTCGATGGTAAGGCTCGAAATCTGGATTTCGGAGTGGAACTGGTCGGCGAAATGGCCCTGCAAATCCCTGGCCGTCAGGAAATAGCGGGTGCTGTCCGAGTAGTACCTCCGCAGGGGAATCCGCTCGAAATCGACTGTCAGCTTGGTCTTGTCCCAGCCCAACTGCTCCTTGAGCAACGCGAAGCCGTAGCCGTTGACGCTGACGTCCAACTGCTCGGGCAGGCTGCTGGTCACGAGCAGGCGGTTGTCGAGCTTGGTGTTGACGTAGCGCACGCGCAAAGTCCACTGTATCTGGTACGGCTTGTTGAGGACGTTCAGAAACCAGAGGATGGTGGACAGCACCAAGCAATAGAAGAAGATGTAGAGCCGGGGGTCGATTTTCCGTTTCATGCGCGGCGGTTCCCTAAGGCCGGCGGACGCTCGTATGCCGAACGTCCGCCAGGGTTTTCAGAGGCCCCTTGGGGAGGGCCGGGCGGCGGTTGCTCCGCTGGGCCAGGACGCTCAACGTGCCTGGGGAAGGCTGGTGATGTCCTTGACCACGGCCGTCTTGTCAACGGTCACCTTCACGTCCTTGTCGATCTCGAGGATGACGGCCTGCTCGCGCACTTCGACGACCTTGCCGTAGATGCCTCCGACCGTCAGGACGCTGTCGCCCTTGTTGATGGCCTCGCGGAAGTCGCGCAGCTCCTTCTGCTTTTTGACCTGCGGACGGATCATGAAGAAATAGAAGACCACGATGATCAGCACCAAGGGCAGGAATGACATCAGCGGGCTTTGCCCTTCTTGCGGAGGGCCCATCAGGATGATGGTGTTCAGAATGTTGGACATTTTTTTTCGCGTTAAAATCGTTTGAATTGTGTACTCCCCCGCGAATGTAAAACTTTTCGGCGACCCAAGCGCATGGGAGCAGGCCTTGGCGGGCCGCCGAAAAAGCCAAGCCGCCCGGAGCACGATGGCCGAGCGGCTTGGATCTTCGTCGGGATGGAACGGCTTCTCAGCCCTGGAGGGCCTCCGCCAGCGAATCGAAGTAGCGGATGTCGTAGCGCTCGAAGTCGAAGCCAGGATGCTCGCGCTTGATCTTCTGCCGCCCGATTTCTACACTCTTCTTGAAGAAGCTGTCCTGGGGCAGGATTTTCCGGTGCGAGCGCAGGCCGAAGTCGAACATCCGGGGCTTCCAGTTGACATGGTACCAGACCATCGAGGCCTGGTGGAAGGTCTTGAGCGATTCCTTGTCGAACACGAAAATGTCCACCAGGTTGATCTTGATGAACTCACCCATCAACTCGAAGCTCTGCTTGAACTCCTGCTCGGGGATGAAGGAGCTCTTGCTGGCACAGACGACGGCCTTTTTCTCTTTGATGTACTCAGCCTTGAAATATTGGTTGTCAAGAATCACGTTCGGCATGGTGTCAATTTTTGTTTTCAAAGATAGCGAAAGCATTTCGGACAAACTAATCCGATGTCTTTAAACATACTGCTCGATCAGTGTTTGAAATGCCGCATTTGGGTAAAGACCATCGCCATGCCGTTCGCGTCGGCGGCCTCGATGGACTCCTTGTCGCGGATGCTGCCGCCAGGCTGGATGAGGGCCGTGACGCCGGCCGCCGCCGCTGCCCGCACCGAGTCGTCGAAGGGGAAGAAGGCGTCGGAGGCCAGGACACTGCCCGAGGCCGAGCCGCCCGCCTGCCGGATGGCGTTCTCCAAGGCCCAGATGCGGCTGACCTGCCCAGGGCCGATGCCCGTGGTGGCCAGGCCCTTGGCCATGACGATGCCGTTGGATTTCACGTGCTTGACCACCTTCCAGGCAAAGCGCAGGTCTTGCCACTCGGCAGCGCTGGGCTGGCGCCGCGTGGGCACGACAAGGCCCTCGGTCAGAAGCAGGTCATTGGTCTGCTGCACCAGCAGCCCGCCCATGACGCTGCGCACGTTGAGGCCTCCCACGTAAGGCTGGCCGATGTTGGGCAACTCCAGCAGGCGCAGGTTCTTCTTCTTGGACAGCACGGCCAGGGCCTGCGGGCTGAAGCTGGGAGCCACGATAACCTCCAGAAAGATTTTGCCCATTTCCAAAGCCACATCTTCTTCGATCGGGCGGTTGGCCACCACGATTCCGCCGAAGATCGAGACCGTGTCGGCCTCGTAGGCCTTCTGGTAGGCTTCGAGCAGGCTCGGGGCCGAGCCCACGCCGCAGGGGTTGGCATGCTTGACAGCCACCACCGTCGGCTCGTCGAACTCCTTGAGGGTCTCCAGGGCGCCGTTGGTATCGTTGATGTTGTTGAATGACAGCTCCTTGCCGTTGAGGAACCGGGCCTCGGCCAGGGTTCCCTTCTCGCGGCCCACCTGGGTGTAGAAGCTGGCCTTCTGGTGCGGGTTCTCGCCATAGCGCAGGTCTTGTCGGCGCTCGAAGGTCAGGCTGATCGTCTTGGCGTCGTCGAGGCCCGCGACCTCGGCCATGTGCTGGGCCACCAGGCTGTCGTAGTGGGCCGTGTGGGCGAAGACCTTCGCGGCCAGGCGGGCGCGGGTCGGGGCTTGGGTCTGCCCGTGGGCGCGCAGCTCGCCGAGCACGGCCGCGTAGTCGTCGGGGTCGGTCAGCACCGTTACGAAGGCGTGGTTCTTGGCCGCGGCGCGGATCATCGTGGGGCCGCCGATGTCGATGTTCTCGATGATGTCCTCCGGGCTGGACTTGGGGTCGAGCAGGGTCTGCTTGAAGGGGTAGAGGTTGCAGACCACCAGGTCGATGGTCGGGATGCCCAGCTCGCGCACGGCCTGCCGGTGCTCGTCTTTGTCGCGGATGGCCAGGATGCCGCCATGCACGAAGGGGTGCAGCGTCTTGACCCGCCCGTCGAGGCACTCGGGGAAGCCGGTCAGCTCGGCCACCTCGCGGACCTTGACACCCGCCTGCGAAAGGCTGCGGAAGGTGCCGCCCGTGGAGACGATTTCCCAGCCGAGCCGCTCCAGCTCGCGGGCCATTTCAACGATTCCGGTCTTGTCGTGGACGCTGATCAAGGCTCTTTTCATTTCCAACTTGTTGTTTTTGAAGGGTTTATGGATTGCTTTCGTGCCTCAGTCCCAGTGGACGATGGGGCGCTTGCCGGGAACCTGCTCAACCCGCAGCCGACCTTGGCAGAAGGCGCGCACGCAGGCGGGCAGGAGCTCGTGCTCCACGGCCAGCACCCGCGCTTGCAGGCGCTCGGGGCTGTCGCCGGGCAGGACCTCCACCGAGCGCTGGGCCACGATGGGGCCGGTGTCCGTGCCTTCGTCCACCAGATGCACCGTCGCGCCGCTGACCTTGGCGCCGTACTCGAGCACGGCCTCATGGACCTTGATGCCGTGGAACCCCTTGCCGCAGAAGCTCGGGATGAGCGAAGGATGGATGTTGAGGATGCGGTCGCGGAAGGCCGCGACGGTCTCCGGGGCCAGGATGCTCATGAAGCCGGCCAGCACCACCAGGTCGATGCCGCGGGAGCGCAGCAGCTCCACCAGGGCCAGGTTGAAGGCGCGGCTGCCGCCCAGGCGCTTGGGCGTCAGCACCTGGGCCTCGATGCCATGCCTTCGGGCGCGCTCGAGGGCGTAGGCGTCCTCGCGGTTGGAGACCACCAGGCGGATGCTTCCGCCCAGCGTGCCTTTCTCGGCCTGGTCGATCAGCGATTGGAGGTTGGTGCCGGAACCAGAGACCAGCACGGCGATGTTTTTCATGCCTTGTTTCGGGGTTTCATCTCAATCGGGATAGACCAGCTCGATCTTCTTGGCGCCGGGGGCAATCTGGCCCAGGCGGCAAGGGCGCTCGCCCATCTCGGCCAGGGCCTGCTCGATGGGCTCGGCCAGCTCGGCGGCCACGACCATGATCATGCCGATGCCCATGTTGAAGGTGCCGAAAAGCTCGGCCCAGTCCATCCGCCCGCGCTCGCGGATCATGTCGAAGATGGCCTGGCGCGGGATGGCCCGCGTATCGACCTGGGCGCAGAGGCCCTCGGGGATGACGCGGGGCAGGTTCTCGATGAATCCGCCTCCGGTGATGTGGGCCAGGCCTTTTATCTCGAAGCGCTCGAGCAGGGCCAGGATGGGTTGGACGTAGATGCGGGTCGGGCGCAGCAGCTCGTCGCGCAGGCGGGTGCCGTCGGGGGTCAGGCTGTCGGGGCCGAGGCCTTCGCGTTCGAGCAGGAGCTTGCGCACCAGCGAGAAGCCGTTGCTGTGCAGGCCGTTGGAAGGCAGGCCCAGGAGGATGTCGCCCTGCTGGATGCGGCTGCCGTCGATGATGCGCGCGCGCTCGACCACGCCGACGCAGAAGCCGGCCACGTCGTAGTCGCCGGGCTGGTAGAAGCCTGGCATCTCGGCGGTCTCGCCCCCGACCAGGGCCATGCCGGCCAGTTGGCATCCGTCGGCCATGCTCTTGACCACGCGAGCGGCCACCCGCGGGTCGAGCTTGGCCGTGGCGAAGTAGTCGAGGAAGAACAGCGGGCGGGCGCCCTGGCAGAGCACGTCGTTGGCGCACATGGCCACGCAGTCCTGGCCGATGCTGTCGTGCCCGTCCCAGTCGATGGCCAGCTTGAGCTTGGTGCCCACGCCGTCGGTGCCCGAGACGAGCACGGGCTCCTGGTAGCGGTCTTTGTCGAGGGCGTAGAGGGCCGCGAAGCCGCCCAGGTTGGCCAGCACCTGCGGGCCGTGGGTTTGCCGGACGTGGCTCTTCATGAGCTCCACGGCCTCGTATCCGGCTTCCTTGTCCACGCCGGCGTCCTTGTAGGTGAGTTTTTCTTGCATCGTGAGGGCCTGGTTGATAGGGCTTTGGGGGATATGGCTGGCCGGCAGGTCTCCTACCCCAGCATCGCCCGATGGGCCTTGCCGGTGCGGAAATTCGAACCCGCCAATCGGAACGGCCGCGAAGATAAGCCAATTCGCGAAGCGGGCAAGCCGCGGGTTTTGTTACCAAAAACGGGAAATCAATTCAGCAAGGACTGCCATTTTGGCATCCGGGGGGAAATTATGAATTTTTAATTACGAATTGGGAATTACGAATTTTTAATTACGAATTACGAATTTTTAATTACGAATTACGAATTTTTAATTGCGAATTACGAATTATGAATTACGAATTATGAATTGAGAATGAAAATATGAGCATTCTCCCTTATCCCTTCGCCATTATCCATTAACCATTAACCATTATCCATTATCCATTATCCATTAACCATTATCCATTAACCATTAACCATTAACCATTATCCATTAACCATTAACCATTATCCATTAACCATTAACCATTATCCATTATCCCTTCACCATTTTCCCTTCTCCATTAACCTGATTGCAAAAAAAAAGCCACCCACTGGGGGCAGCTTTCTGGGGCTTTTCTACTGAGGGATCAGTATTCGTCCTCGTTGAAGAAGAAGTCTTCCTTTGTGGGATAGTCGGGCCAGATGTCCTCGATGCTGTCATAGACATCGCCTTCATCTTCGATCTCCTGAAGGTTCTCAATCACTTCGAGCGGCGCGCCGGTTCGGGTCGCGTAGTCGATGAGCTCCTCTTTGGTAGCGGGCCAGGGAGCGTCCTCCAATTTCGATGCGAGTTCCAGTGTCCAGTACATAGTTTCAGGTTAACAAGGTTATCACTCCATTGGGCTGAAAAACTGCGCGAAACTAATCAATGCCAGGCGAAAACGGCGTGCTTGCAGAACAAATTTCCAGTCGTTGTAACAAGTTTCTGAAAATGAGCCTTTTGTGGCAGTCGGTTCGAGGGATGGGGCAGAGCCGCGCAGGTTCGCGCCTTCAAAAAAGATGCCATGCCCAAAAAACGGCGAAATTAGCGTTCGATGGCGCCTTTCCATCGGCGGATGCCTCCGCGGAAGCTGCTGGCCTTCTCGAAACCGAGCTGGCGCAAGGCCCTGGCGGCGGCCACGCTTCGGTTTCCGCTCAGGCAGTAGAGGATGTAGTCGCGGCGCTTGTCGAGGGCTTGGACGCGCTGGTGGAAGTCGGGCGCGAAGAAGTCGATGTTCAGGGCCTTGGGCAGATGGCCGTCGGCGAACTCGCCAGGGGTGCGCACGTCGAGCAGCAGGGGGCCTTCGGGCTTGGCCAGGGCTTCGCGGACCTGGTCGATGCCGACTTCGGGGACGCGGAAGATGCCCCAGGTGGCCAGGATGGTTTGCAGCAGTTTGCTCATGTCGTGGTTTTTTTTCAGTGGGGTTTTGCGTTTGGCTCTACGGTTTCGCAGACCCCGGGCAAGGGCAGGGCCAGCGGGAGGATGGGGTGCTTTCTCATGGTGGGCTTGGGGATTGGGATGGGCGCCATGTGGCTTGGGTGGGAATCAGAAGACCGAGTGCTGGGTCTTGGTGGTGAGCAGCTCGAGGCCCTTCATGCCCAGGTGCGAGTTGCCCTTGGGGTTGAGGACGGGGCTCCAGAGGGCCACGGCGTAATGCTTGGGCAGGACGGCCACGATGCCTCCGCCCACGCCGCTCTTGCCGGGCAGGCCGACGCGGAAGGAGAACTCGCCGGACTCGTCGTAGAAGCCGCAGGTCTGCATGATGGCGTTGACGCGGCGGCTGTCCTCGGCGGCCAGGACGCGCTGGCCGCTGTGGGGCACGACGCCCTGGTTGGCCAGCAGCAGGAAGCTCTTGGCCAGCTCGCGGCAGGACATTTCGAGCGAGCATTGGCAGAAGTAGAAGTCGAGCACCTGCTCCACGGGGTTCTGGATGTTGCCGTAGGACTTCATGAAGTAGGCCAGGGCGGCGTTGCGGAAGCCGTGCTGCCGCTCCGACCCGGCCACCCTGGGGTTGAAGTCGAGGGTGGGCTGGTCGGCCAGCTCGCGGACGAACTGGAGCAGGGCGCGCTTGGGCTCGTCGTAGAGGCTGACGATCATGTCGCAGACCACCAGCGCGCCGGCGTTGATGAGCGGGTTGCGGGGGATGCCGGCCTCGTGCTCGAGCTGCACCAGCGAGTTGAAGGCGTTGCCCGAGGGCTCGACGCCCACGCGGCTCCACATCTGCCTGCCATAGACGGAAATGGCCATGGCCAGGGTGAAGACCTTGGTGATGCTCTGCAACGAGAAGCGCTCGCTCTGGTGGCCGAAGCCGTGCGCGGCGCCGTCGAGGCCGACCAGGTGCATGGCCAGGCGGTCGTCGGGGACCTTGGCCAGCTCGGGGATGTAGTCGGCCACCTTGCCCTCGCGGGGCATCCGGGCGAGCTCGAGGGCGATTTCCTGCATCACGCGTTCCAGGTCGGGGGGCTGGCTCATGGGGCAATAGGGGTTTTCGGACGCGAAGATAAGGTTTTCGGCCGCGGGGCAAGTTTCTCCAAAATCGCCCCAGCGTTTGAGTATCCCGTCCAAACTAGGTATCTTAGCGCGAAACCACAGGAGGGATCGGATATGGACGAAGGCGACATCTACAAGCAGTTGCAGAACATTTTCGGAAAGACCAAGGGCAATTTCAGGGTCATGGAGGAGCAGATCGACCTGAACCTGCAGTTGGAATACTTCGAGCAGAGCCGAGAGGCCCACAAGCTCGGCTACGAGGGCGAGGTCGATGAGGACCTGGCCCTGCTGCTCTCGCCCGAGGCAGAGCTCGCCCAGAAGAAGGAGCGCCTGAACCTCCTGGCGGCCAGCGGCAAGGTCGAGGCCTACCGGGCCGTGGAGCGCTACCTGGAGACGCCCGACCCCAGCCTGCGCCACTGGGCGATGCTGGCCCAGCAGGAGCTGGAGATGCTGCTCGAGAGCTCCCTGCTCGACGAGAAGCAGATCTTCATCTCCACGGGCCTGGGCGGCAACGGCAACCGCCTGCGCTACTTCGCCGCCGTCTGGACCCACGAGAAGACCGAGCTCAGCCCCTTGCAGGAGAAGATCATCCGCAGCGAGTTCAGCTTCGTGCTCGAGGAGATGGGCGGCCAGCTCGAGGAGCTCGAGACCAGCGGCTACATGGCCCTGCTGCTGGTGGTCATCCCCATGACGCTCTCGGTGCGCGACGTTTTCCAGAAGGCCATTGGCGCCTGCAACTTCTACGGCGACTTCCTGGGCAAGAACTTCCTGATAACCAACGTCAAGAAGCTCAGCGCCGAAGAGGTGGAAGAAAAGCTCAACGCCCCGCCGCCCAAGGAAGGCGCCCCCATCGACCCGGACGCCTTCGAGCAATACGACGACGACGAGGACGACGACTGAGGCGATTTCTCGCGCCAAAAAGGCTGGGATACCAGCCTTTTTTTTGTAGATTTGTGGGAAACAAGTTCTTGCGATCCATAACAAAACAACGCTCGCCATGACAGCCCCCAAGCAAACCTCCAACCTCGTGCTCTTCTACTCGGCCTCGCTGGTGGCCATATCCGTTGCCACGGTGCTCGTGGTGGGCACCCCCGCCCTCGCGGCCATCGTGTCGAGCCTGCCCGCTGCCCTGATGGCGGCCTTCTTCGCCTTTCAGATGCGCAACCACAACATCTGGGCCCTCTGGGCTGGCCTGCTCGAAAGCCTGCTGTTCACCCTGGTCTTCGGCTGGATGGCCGGCAGCACGCTCGTCGAGATGATGGAGCTGGCCCACTCGCCCGACGAAGTGGAGCTCATGCCCAAGGCCATCGCCTTCCTCGGGCTCACCGCGCTCTCGTTCTCCAGCCTGTTCACCTCGGCCATACAGGTCATGTACTTCGGGCGCAACGTCCACGAGATCGAGACGGCCGTCTGAAGGCCGCGGAAGGCTTTTCTTCGCATCCGCGAAGGCCAGGTTAAAGGCCTCGTCCCATGCCAGCGGACCTCGTCCGCTGGCATTCATTTTGAGAAAACGGCAAGCGGAAAGCTCGCCTGGCGACAGGCTGACAATTTGGCCGATTCCAAAACCCCAATCCATCAACAAAAAATACCATGAAAAAGACATTGACACGAATGGCCCTCCTGCTGGCCGCGCTCGCGCCCTTGGCCGGAGCGGTGGCCCAGCAAGGCGGCCACAGCATCACCGTGAACATCAAAAACATCCCCAACCAGACGCTCTTCCTGGCCCACCACTTCGGCAACAGCCTCTACGTCAACGACACCCTCGTGCTCGACGCCTCCGGCAAGGGCACCTTCGCCGACGCCAAGCCCCTGCCCGGCGGAATGTACCTGATCTACCTCCAGCCCAAGGGGACCTACTTCGACATCATGCTCGACGCCGACCAGGAGTTCAGCATCGAGGTGGACACGGCCAACTTCGTGGAGACCTTCCGCGTCCAAGGCTCCGACGAGAACCAGGTCTTCTACGACTACCAGCGCTTCCTCCGCGTCCGCCAAGACAAGGTCGCCGCGCTCCAGGCCGAAAAGACCACCGCCCAGGAGGCCGGCAACACCGCCCGGGTCGAGCAGATCGACCAGCAGCTCGAGACCCTCAACGCCGAGGTCCGCGACAAGATGATCGGCGTCACCAGCCAGCACCCCGACCTCTTCTTCTCCAAGTTCCTGGCCATGACCAAGGAAGTCGAGGTGCCCGAGATCAAGAACGCCGACGGCCAGAACGACCCCTACGCCCAGTGGATCTACTACCGCGCCCACTACTTCGACAACATCGACCTGGCCGACTCGCGCTACCTGCGCACCCCGGTCTTCGAAAACAAGCTCATGAACTACGTCAAGAACGTCCTGCCCCAGATCCCCGACACCCTCATCGTAGAGTGCGACAAGCTCATCGAGGCCTCCCGGCCCGACTCGGTCATGTACCGATTCGTGCTCGGCACCCTGCACAACCACTTCGTGGCCAGCGAGATAATGGGCATGGACGCCGTGTTCCTGCACCTGGCCGAAAAGTACTACGTCCACAACTGGTGGAGCAACGCCGAGTACATCGACGACATCAAGGAGCGCATCCAGAAGGAGAAGCCCCTGCTCATCGGCAAGACCTTCCCCAACACCCAGGCCCTGCGCGTGGACAACTCCTACTTCATCCAGAAGAAATCCAACCCCAGCTACACCCGGCCCATCCTCGACGGCTCTTACCTCAGCATGAACTCCGTACAGGCCGACTACACCATCGTCATGTTCTGGGAGGCCGACTGCAGCCACTGCCGCAGGGCACTGCCCGAGCTCAAGCGCGTCTATGACCGCCTCAAAGGGCACAGCGTCGAGGTCGTGGCCTGGCACATGCTGGGCGGAGAGGAAGGCAAGACCAAGTGGGAGACCTTCATCAACGACAACCAGATGCACGACTGGGTCAACGTCTGGGACCCCACCTACCAATCCAAGTACAAGGATGTTTACAACATCAACAGCTCGCCCGTGCTCTTCCTGCTCGACAAGGACAAGAAGATCATCGGCAAGAAAATCGGCCCCGACGTGGCCGAGGACCTGATCATGGAATACACCCTCCGCGACCTGACCGAAGGCGTGCCCCAGGCCGAGGTCCTGCCCATCGTCAAGGACTTCGCCGCCAGCTTCAGCAACCGCCTCAGCATCCAAAAAGCCAAGGACTTCGGCCTCAAAGGCCTGCAAGACGACCAGAAGGCCGAGTTCGAGGCCTTCTGCGACGAGCTGATGAGCAGGTACCCCGAAGTCGAGGAGCCGGAGAGCCACGACGATGGCCACTGATGGCCGCAAGCCCAAAGCAAAAGGCCTCCCCACCACGCAGGATGGGGAGGCCTTTTGTTGCATACCAAGTTGCTAAGTAAGACTTTGAAATTAGATTGTGTTAAATCTGATACCAAAGTTCGATTTTTTTCCACGAAAAACACGAAGAACACGAAATTTTTTTGGGGATCGAAATTTGAAGAAGAGTCTCGCAAGGAGCCAAACCCAT
>JFJP01020442.1_pt1 | contig 16431 bp, 13 predicted proteins | sample 431651 | NCBI WGS metagenome assembly JFJP01 (sample SAMN02602958, study PRJNA72255) | Microbial mat metagenome, whole genome shotgun sequencing project. | biome: fresh water; feature: sink hole; material: water; isolation source: purple microbial (photo- and chemosynthetic) mats found in... | reverse complement strand
ACCACCATCTGGATCGACGAGGGCTGCATCGCCTGCGGCGCCTGCGTCGATGTCGCCCCCGAGATATTCGCCATGGACGCCGGTGACGGCTGCCTGATCGCCGGCGCGGCGCGCCTCGACGGCAAGGACACCAGCAACGCCGCCGAGCGCAGCCCGCTCAAGCCCGGCTACGCCGAGACGCATGCGGCGGCGATCCAGGACGCCCGTGAGGGCTGTCCGACCGAGTGCATAAAACAACTGTAAACGCCGCTGAAACTACCCACTAGAGCCTTCATCCCCGATCATTATCATCCCCGACCCGACAAAGGACCCCTGAACATGAGCGATCACATGATCTCCGTCGACGGCAACGAGGCTTGCGCCATGGTTGCCCATAAGCTGTCCGAGGTGGCAGCGATCTACCCGATCACCCCGTCGTCCAACATGGGCGAATGGGCTGACGAGTGGTCGGTGCGCGGGCGCAAGAACCTGTGGGGCCAGGTGCCCGACATCATGGAGATGCAGCGCCCTGCAGGCCGGCTCGCTGGCGACGACCTTCACGGCGTCGCAGGGCCTGCTGCTGATGATCCCGAACATGTACAAGATCGCGGGTGAACTCACCGCCTTCACCATGCACGTGTCGGCGCGCAGCGTCGCCACCCACGCCCTGTCGATCTTCGGCGACCACTCGGACGTGATGGGCTGCCGCATGACCGGCTTCGCCATGCTCGCCTCGCAGAACGTCCAGGAGGCGCACGACTTCGCCGCCATCGCCCACGCCGCCACGCTCAAGGCGCGGGTGCCCTTCCTGCACTTCTTCGACGGCTTCCGCACCAGCCACGAAGTCAACAAGATCACCCCGCTCGCCGACGAGCAGCTCAAGCAGCTGGTCACCGATGAGATGGTCGCCACGCACCGCGCCCGCGCCCTCAACCCGGACAAGCCGGTGATGCGCGGCACGGCGCAGAACCCCGACACCTTCTTCCAGGCGCGCGAAGCCTGCAACAAGTGGCACGACGCGGTGCCCGGCATCGTCGCCGAGGTGATGGAGCAGTTCGCCAAGGTGGTTGGCCGCAAGTACGCCCTCGCCGAATACGCCGGCGCCGCCGATGCCGACAAGGTCATCCTGCTGATGGGCTCGGGCGCCGAGACCGCCACCGAGACGGCGAAGTTCCTCGCCGCCAAGGGTGAGAAGGTCGGCGTCCTGACCCTGCGCCTCTACCGCCCCTTCCCCACCGCCCAGCTCCTCGCCGCGCTGCCCAAGAGCGTGAAAAAGCTGGCCGTTCTCGACCGTACCAAGGAGCCGGGCGCCACTGGCGACCCGCTGTTCCAGGACGTCGCCATCGCGGTGGCCGAGGCCGGCCTGGCGATCCAGGTGGTCGCCGGCCGCTACGGCCTGTCGTCCAAGGAATTCACCCCGGCGATGGTGCAGTCGGTGTTCGCCGAGCTGGGCAAGGCCAGTCCGCGGCGCCGCTTCACCGTCGGCATCGTCGATGACATCACCAACCTCAGCCTGCCCCTGCTGCCCGACCTCGACGTCGAGCCCAAGGACACGGTCAAGGCGCTGTTCTACGGCCTCGGCGCTGACGGCACCGTGGGTGCGAACAAGAACTCGATCAAGATCATCGGCCACATGCCCGGTATGCATAGCCAGGGCTACTTCGTGTACGACTCGAAGAAGTCCGGCTCGATGACGGTCAGCCACCTGCGCTTCGGCAAGACGCCGGTCAAGGCACCCTACCTGATCGCCAAGGCCAGCTTCGTCGCCGTGCACCAGTGGCGCTTCATCGAGCGCATGGATGTGCTCGACAACGCCGCCGAAGGCGCCGTCGTCCTGATCAACGCGCCCTTCGCCAAGGATGCGGTGTGGGGCAAGCTGCCGGTCGAGTTCCAGCAGGTCGTGCTGGCCAAGAAGCTGAAGCTCTACGCCATCGACGCCATCGCGGTCGCCAAGCAGACCGGCATGGGCGGGCGCATCAACACGATCATGCAGACCTGCTTCTTCGCGCTGTCCAAGGTCCTGCCCAAGGACGAGGCGATCGCCGAGATCAAGGCCGCGATCAAGAAGACCTATGGCAAGCGTGGCGACGAGGTGGTGCAGAAGAACTGGGCCGCGGTCGATGCGACCCTGGCCAACCTCTACGAGATCAGCGGCGCGAAGGCCGACTCGAAGATCCGCCAGCTGCCGGTCGTCCCGCATGACGCGCCCGAGTTCACCAAGCAGGTCCAGGGCGTGATGCTGGCCGGCAAGGGCGACGCCCTGCCGGTGTCGGCCTTCCCGATCGACGGCACCTGGCCGACCGGCACCACGCAGTGGGAGAAGCGCGGCATCGCTGTCGAAATCCCGGTGTGGGACAACAGCATCTGCATCCAGTGCAACAAGTGCAGCTTCGTCTGCCCGCACGCGGCGATCCGCGTCAAGGCCTACGACGCCGCCGACCTGGCCAAGGCCCCGGCCACCTTCAAGAGCCAGGACGCCAAGGCGCCCGAGCTGAAGGGCCAGAAGTTCACTATCCAGGTTGCGCCCGAGGACTGCACCGGCTGCGGCCTGTGCGCTGTGGTCTGCCCGGCCAAGGACAAGACCAACCCGAAGCACAAGGCGCTCGACATGACGCCGGCGCTGAACCTGATGGCCCCCGAGGCTACGAACTACAAGTTCTTCCTCGACCTGAAGGAGATGGACCGCTCGAAGTACGCGAAGTTCGACGTCCGTACCAGCCAGTTCCTGCAGCCGCTCTTCGAATACAGCGGCGCCTGCGCGGGCTGCGGCGAGACGCCCTATGTGAAGCTGGTCAGCCAGCTGTTCGGCGACCGTGCGATCATCGCCAACGCCACCGGCTGCTCGTCGATCTACGGCGGCAACCTGCCGACCACCCCGTACAGCCAGAACAAGGACGGGCGCGGCCCGGCCTGGGCCAACAGCCTGTTCGAGGACAACGCCGAGTTCGGTCTCGGCATCCGCCTGGGTGTCGATGCGCTCAGCGAGCAGGCCCGCCTGCTGCTGCTCGCCCTGGCGCCCAAGGTCGGCGGCGAACTCGCCGCGCAGATCCTGGCCGCGACCCAGAGCTCCGAGGCCGACTTCACCGCCCAGCGTGCCCGCGTGGTGACCCTGCGCGCCAAGCTGGCGACGCTCGAAGGCGAAGAGGCCAAGCGCCTGCTCGTCCTGATCGACTACCTGGTCGAGAAGAGCGTGTGGATCTTCGGTGGCGATGGCTGGGCCTACGACATCGGCTACGGCGGCCTCGACCACGTCCTCGCCAACCGGCGCAAGGTGCGCATCCTGGTGATGGACACCGAGGTGTACTCGAACACCGGCGGCCAGGCCTCGAAGGCCACGCCGATCGGCGCCTCGGCCAAGTTCGCGGTGGCCGGCAAGTCGATCCACAAGAAGGATCTCGGCCTGATGGCGATGAGCTACGGCCACGCCTACGTCGCCTCGGTCGCCTTCGGCGCCAAGGACGCGCATACGGTCGCCGCCTTCCAGGAGGCCGAGAGCTATCCCGGCCCGGCGATCATCATCGCCTACAGCCACTGCATCGCGCACGGTTACGACCTGCGTCAGGGTCTGGAGCAGCAGAAGCTGGCCGTGTCCAGCGGCGTGTGGCCGCTCTACCGCTTCGACCCGCGCCGCACCGAGAAGGGCGAACTGCCGCTGGTCCTCGACAGCGAGGGCGGCAAGACCCCGGTCCTCGACTACCTGCGCAACGAGACGCGCTTCCGCATGGTCGAGAAGCTCGACCCGGTGCGCTTCAAGGCCCTGTCGGAGATGCAGGTCGAGCACTCGGCCCAGCGCGTCGCGCTGTACCAGAAGCTGGCCGAGATCCGCTTCCCGCTCGACAAGCAGGCGCCCGCGGCCAAGCCGCAGGCGAGCTCGGGCGCTGAAGAGTGATGGACCTGAACAACACCAACACACGACACTAGGACACCATCATGGACCTCTCCACGACCTATCTTGGCTTCAAGCTGGCCCACCCCTTCGTCCCCGGCGCTTCGCCGGTGGTCAACGACCTCGGCGCGGTGCGCGCGCTCGAGGATGCGGGTGCGCCGATGATCGTCATGCCCTCGCTGTTCGAGGAACAGATCACCGCTGAAAGCAGGGCTGCCGACTTCGCGCACGCCCAGGGTGCCGACAGCTTCGCCGAAGCGACCAGCTATCTGCCTGGCGCGGATGACTACCGCCTGGGCACCGACGAGTACCTCGAACAGATCCGTCGCATCAAGGCGGCGGTGCGCGTGCCGGTGGTCGCCTCGCTCAACGGCGTGACCCCCGGCGGCTGGACCGACTACGCCCGCCTGGTCGAACAGGCCGGCGCCGACGCCCTCGAACTGAATCTCTACGAGGTCGCGATGGACCCGGAAGAGAGTGCGGCCCAGGTCGAAGACCGCCTGCTGACCATCGTCAAGAGCGTGCGCGCATCGGTGAAGGTGCCCCTCGCCGTCAAGGTCAGCCCCTACTACACCAGCTTCGCGCACCTGGCGAAGCGCATCGAAGAGGCGGGGGCCAACGGCCTGGTGGTGTTCAACCGCTTCTTCCAGCCGGACATCGACATCGAGAACCAGGAGGTCAAGCGCACCTATCCGAGCCACCGCTCGGAGATCCTGCTGCGCCTGCACTGGCTGGCCGTTCTGTCTGCGCAGCGCAAGCTGAGCCTGGCTGCGACCGGCGGCGTGCACAGCGAGATCGAGGCGGTCAAGGCGATCATGTGCGGCGCCAACGTCGTGCAGGTGGTCAGCCGCATCATCAAGAGCGGACCCGGCTCGATCCGCGAACTGCGCCTGCGCCTGGCCGACTGGCTGGCGGCGCACGAGTACGAGAGCGTCGCGCAGATGCGCGGCAGCATGAACCTGAAGCGCTGCCCGGATCCCAAGCTGTACGAGCGCGGCAACTACATCCAGATTCTGCAAACCTGGGACCTGGCGGCCAAAGAGACCTTCTGAGGTTTGGCCAAAAAGGAACGGCCCCTGCATTGCGCAGGGGTCGTTTGCGTTTGTATGCAGGCGTGGAGGACCAGAGAAATAGAGAACGGAGCGGGCAAGGATATTTACGGCCCAGGGATGATTTCGGCCGATTTCCAGGCTGACGCCCTGGATTTACCGTGATCTTGCGTTGTGTGAATCACTTGACATACTGCTGCGCTTCATGTTCGCCGCCCCTGATATCGCACCGATCGCTGGCGCCGCCCGCGAAACCATCCTGCCCCAGAACATCACGGATGCCATCGCGCCGATCACCTGGATCGCCGGTGGACTCTATGTGCTGGCCGTCGCCGCCCTGGCGCTGTATGGCCTGCACAGCCTGTGGCTGCTGGCTTTGTTCCTGCGTCACCGCCGGGCGGCTGCCGCCCAGGCCGCCCACGAGGCGGCCACGCCGCTGCCGCCGGACGGCGAGCTGCCGCATGTCCTGATCCAGCTGCCGGTGTTCAACGAGCGCGACGTGGTGGTGCGTGTCCTCGAGGCGGTCAGCCGTCTCGATTGGCCCAAGGACCGCCTGCACATCCAGCTGCTGGACGACTCGACCGATGACAGCGTGCTGATCGGCCGTACCGCCGTGGCCAGCCTGCAGGCGCGTGGACTTGACGCGGTGTCGCTGCATCGCACCGACCGCACCGGTTACAAGGCCGGCGCGCTCGAAAACGGCATGAAGTCCTGTGACGCCCCGTTCATCGCGATTTTCGACGCCGACTTCATCCCCGAGCCCGACTTCCTGCGCATCGCGATCAAGCCCTTGCTGGCCGATCCCGGCCTGGCCCTGGTGCAGGGCCGCTGGGAGCACTGCAACCGCCGCGACAACATCCTGACCCAGGCCCAGGCGGTCGGCATCGACGGCCACTTCGCGGTCGAGCAGGGCGCCCGCGCCTGGTCCGGCCTGCCGATGAACTTCAACGGCACCTGCGGCCTCTGGCGGCGTTCGGCGATCATCGATGCCGGCGGCTGGGAACACGACACGCTGACCGAGGACATGGACCTGTCCTATCGCGCCCAGCTGGTCGGCTGGCGTTGCACCTATCGGATCGGCCTGGGCGTGCCCGGCGAGGTGCCAGCCGACGTGAATGCCTGGCGCAGCCAGCAGTTCCGCTGGGCCAAGGGTTCGATCCAGACGGCCATCAAGCTGCTGCCGCGCGTCTGGCGCAGTTCCTGGGGTATGCATGCCAAGTTGTGCAGCACCCTGCACATGACGCATTACCTGGTCCACCCGCTCATCCTGCTGTCGCTGTTCTGCGCCCCGCTTGCCCTGCTGCTGGTCGATCAGGGGTCGATCCCGACCTGGGTGCTGATGCTTGGCATCGCTTCGTTTCTGATCGGTGCCAGCGCCCCGATCGCGGTCTATATCGTCAGCCAGCTGACCCTGCATGGTCGCGCCGGCTGGCGCAACCTGCGCGCCCTGCCCATCCTGGCCGCCATCGGCACCGGCATCGCCATCAGCAACGCTACGGCGGTGTGGCAGGCGGTGCGCGGCAAGCAGTCCGCCTTCGTGCGCACCCCCAAGGCCGGTTCGAGCGGCACCGGCAGCTACCGGGCCCGCGCCCACAGCGGCCTGCCCGAGGCGCTGTGCGCCCTGTGGGCCATCGTCGGCATGACCGTCGGCTTCATCGGTGCGCACACCTGGATCACGCCCCTGCTCGCCATCTACCTCTCGGGCTTCGCCTGGATGAGCTTCCACTGCGTGCGCGAGCGTCGCGCCCGCATGCAGAGCATGGCCAAGCCTGCGGCTCCGGCCGTCGTGGCCGAGGTTCCAGCCGAGACGGTCGCTGCCCAGCCGGCCTGAATCGCGTGCAAGGCCTGGGGGCTAGCTTCTGGCGCTTACGCCAGGCGTGCCAGCATCGCCGCTCATGTACCCTTCTGAACTGACCGATCCGATCCGTGGCGAAGTCAAGGCGATGGGCCTGATCGAGGCGACCACGCCGGAACAGGTCGATGCCGAACTAGCCAAGCCAGGCTCCACCCTGGTGTTCATCAACAGCGTGTGCGGCTGCGCTGCCGGCGGAGCCCGGCCTGGATTGACCCAGGCCCTCGCCTCTGCTCCGGCCAAGCCCGGCCGCTGCGTCACCGTGTTCGCCGGGGTGGACAAAGAGGCAACCAATCGCGCCCGCGGCCATTTCGCTGAATATCCACCGAGTTCGCCCAGCGCGGCCCTGCTCAAGGACGGCGAGGTGGTGTGGATGCTGCACCGTCATCAGATCGAGGGGCGTCATCCGCAGCAGATCGCGGAACTCTTCGCCAAGGCTTTTGCGGCGCACTGCACCGGCTGACGGGCTTGCAGCCGTGCCCCGGGCTGGCTACCATGTCCGGCATGGTCACCGAACCGATGTGCATTGATCCAACCGTCCTCGGGACCTTGCGTGCAGAACTTGGCGAGGATGCCGATACGATCATCGCCGACATGATCGACTCCTTCCCCGCCGAGACTCAGACGCAGCTTGCGCGCATCATCCCGGGCGCCCCTGCGGGTGAATTGGCCAAGGCGGCACATCGCCTGCGCGGGTCGGCTCTCAATCTGGGAGCCACTGCGCTGTGCGACGTGTGCGCCCGGACCGAACTGGCCGCCAACAACGGGGACGCCGCTGGTGCGCTGGCCAATCGTGAGGACATCGTCCGTGAATTGACCCGGGTGGTCGAAGCCTTGCCGTCGTTGCGTTCGGCAGGCTGAATCGTGACCGGACCGTCCTGCCCGCATCCGCCCCTGGCCGCCGAATGGCCGCAATTCGCCGGACTCAGCGTCCTGCGACTGCTGGGAACCGGCGGCATGGCCTCGGTCTATGCCGCGCGCAGCAGCGCCGGGGTGGACGAGGTGGCCCTCAAGATCATCGATCCGGTGCGGGCGGGCGCCTACCGCGAGCGCATGCTGGCCGAGGCCCGCGCAGCGGCGGCGGTCACCCATCCCCGGCTGGTACGCTGCCTGGACGTCGGCGAACACTCCGGCTTTCCCTACCTGGTCATGGATCTGGTCGCCGGCGGAGACGGCGATGACCTGATGCGGCGCATGCGCTGTAGGGTCCCCAAAGAGGTCCTCCTGGGCATCCTGGATGACGTGGCGCAGGCCCTCTCCGCGCTGCATGCCGCAGGCATCATCCATCGCGATCTGAAGCCCTCCAATCTGCTGTTCGGCCCCGATGGACATGCCCAGGTCGCCGACTTCGGCCTGGCGCATATCGCTGACGGCGCTCCGGGGGTGACGCGTGCGGGCTACACCGTCGGCACTCCTGACTACATGCCGCCCGAGCAGGCCCGGGCCGAGCCCCTTGACGGCCGGGCCGACCTGTACGCGTTGGGAACGACGATCTACCACATCGCCACCGGCCAGACTCCGTTCCCCGGCGCCACTGCCTGGGCGGTGCTGGGTTCTCTGCTCAGCGAACCCTTCCCAGACATCCTGGCGCATCGGCCCGATCTGGGGCCGCAGGTCGCCTCGATCATCGCCAAGCTGACCGCCAAGAAGCGCGACGAACGCTATGCCGATGCAGCCGAACTGCGCGATGATATCGCCCTGGTCCAGGCCGGCAGGGCGCCGGTCCACGCCCGCTTCCGCTCGTCCATCGAACTGCTGAGCGAAGCTCCGGTGGCAGGCCCGATGATCCTGCTGATCGACGATGATCCCCTGATCCGGCGCATCTATACGGCCGGATTGAGCAGCCGGGGTCTGACCTGCGTGGTCGCCGCTGACGGTGCCACCGGCCTGGACCTGGCTTCGCGTACCCCGTTGGCCGCAGCCGTGGTGGATCTGGTCCTGCCCGATATCGATGGGGCCGAGGTGGTCCGGCGTCTGCGCCTGACGTATCCCGACCTGCCCATCCTCGTCCTGTCGAATGCCTTCGCCGAACGTCAGCTGTCCGAGGCCAAATCTTCGGGGGCGACCAGGGTGCTGATCAAGGCAGGCACCTCGCCGGCGCATCTGGCTGCCGAATTGACCAGCCTGATGCCCGGCCGGGTCATCGGTTCGCAGAACACCCCCGTCGATCCCGGGGTGGCGCTGATGGCCGCGGATACCGCCCAGGCGCGCATCCAGGTGCTGACCCGTCGGCTCGATGCGGGTGATGCCGACGATCGGGTCCTGGCCGAGATCGCGGCGGCTTCACGTGGTTTGTCCGCCGCGGCAGGCGCCGCCGCCCTTGCCGGGGTCGCCCACCTGGCTGGCGCGCTCGAAGCCCTGGCCCGCGAACTGGTAGCCCAGCCCGCCCGCCGTTCCGCCTCCAACCGTCGGACCATGCAGCAGGCGGCGACCTGCTTGCGCAGCCAGTTGCTCGAGCGCCGGCCGGCGGCCGTGTCTGGCCGCGTCCTGGCTGTGGATGACGACCGCATGGCCAGGGTTTTGCTGACCAGTGCGCTGACCAAGGTGGGCATCACCCACGACGTGGTGGCGACACCGGCCGAAGCCCTGCAGCGATTGGCGGCTGGCGGTCATGGCATGCTGGTCACCGATGTCGTGATGGACGGCATGAGTGGCCTGCAATTGGCGGCCAAGGCGCGTCAGTTGCCTGGACGCGCCCAGCTGCCGGTGATCTTCGTGACCGGCATGGATGAATTCGCGGGCTTCTTCGCCACTGGCGAGGGCACGGGTACGGATCTGATCGCCAAGCCCTTCCTACTCATGGAGCTCGGGGTCAAGACGCTGGTGATGCTGGCGTCGGCGCGCCCTGCCGCATCCTGAGTTCGTGCTCATCGCCTGCGAAGCGACCGACCGCAGCGGTTCCGCCTGTGCCTGGAATGGCGCGGCGCTGGACTTCACCGCCTGTTCCGGCTCGGCCGAAGCCCAGCTTGTGCCGCTGCTCGACCGCCTCATGCGCTGCCATGCTCCGATCGCGTCGCTGGCTGTTGCGGTCGGCCCCGGCTCGTTCACCGGGTTGCGTGCCGCGACCATGGCGGTGCGCACCCTGGCCTGGCTGGAAGGCCTGCCGGTCCACCCGATCGACAGCCTGGCCGCCTGCGCCAGGCGTCAGGGCGACGGGCTGTGGTGGGTGCTGCTGCCGCTCAAGCGTGACACCACCTTCCATGCCCTGTTCCGGATCAACGGCGGTCATCTGGAGACGATCGTCCCCACCCATGCCTGCCGTGACGACCAGCTGCCGCAGCTGCCCGAGCTGGCGGATACGGCGGTGGCGATCGGGCCGGCCCTGAGCGCCAAGCCGGGACTGGCGGAACGCTGGCGACCCGGAGTCGTCTGCGGTGATCCTTCCGGTCCTGATGCCCGCGGCGTCGCCGCCCTGGCCGGACAGGTGCCGAGCGTCGCCTGGGATGCCGTGCTGCCGCTCTACCATCAGGAGCCGGCGCCGGTCTTGCAGCGTGCGGCCGCGCGTGAAACATCGGTTCCCTGAATGGCCTGGAGGAACCGCGTCGAGGTCAGCTACGGTGCGCTGCGCCAGAATGTCGCCGCTATCCGCGCCGCTGCCGCTGGCCGGGCGGTGATCGCCGTGGTCAAGGCCGACGCTTATGGTCTCGGTCTCGAACGTTGCGCGCGCATCTACCACGAGGCTGGCGCGTCGGCGATGGCCTGCGCGACGCTGGGCGAGGCCGATAAGATCCGCCGGGTGGTACCCGAGGCGCGCGTCATCCTGCTCGGCAGTCCGCTGCCCGAAGAACGCCCATCGGTGGTCGCCGGCGGCTACGAACCGTGCCTCTCGACCCTCGATGAGGTGCATGAATTCGCCCATCTCGCCAATCCCCGTTCGCCGCTGTCGGTGCATGTCAATCTCGACACCGGCATGGGCCGCTTCGGCGCCCTTCCAGATGAGGCCGAGGCGATGATCCGCGAGGTGCTGGCGTGGAACAGCCTGCACCTGGCCGGTATCAGCACGCACTACCCGATGGCCGACCGGATCGAGGTGGCGAGCGGGCAAGAGCAGTTGATGGACGCGTTGCTCGACCGGATCGGCCCGCTGCCGGCGGACGTCTGGATCCACTGGCACAACTCGGAAGGCCTGTTGTTGCGCCCGGTCGATCGCACGAATGCGGTCCGGGTCGGCCTGTTGCTGTCGGGCACGGTCCCCGCCGGCTGCCCGGATCCCGGTCTGACTCCGGCGGTGCGCTGGGTCTCCTCGCTATCCCTGGTCAAGCGCCTGCCGCGTGGACACGGCATCAGCTACAACCGCACCCGCATACTCGACCGCGATTCGGTCACCGGCATCGTCCCGGTTGGCTATGCCGACGGGTATCCGCTCGCCCTGTCCAACAAGGGCGCGGTGCTGATCCAATCCAGGCGCTGTCCGATCCTTGGGCGGGTGACCATGGATTACATCATCGTCGATCTCACCGACCTGCCCCAGCCGGTCGGCCCGGGCGAGCCGGTGGTGCTGTTCGGCACGCAGGGCAGCGAACAGCTGTCGATCACCGAACTTGCCCGCCAGGCCGGCACCATCCCCTACGACATCCTGTGCGGCATCCGCGGCAGGTGCGAAGTGGTGGGCGTGTCGTAGATCAGGCGGGTTCCACGCACGCATCTGCCTGCTTGCCTGCATCATCGGCGACCGATCATCCACGGTCGATGCTCGCCGCCCTCGCTCCCGGTCACCTGCTGCGCCAGTGCTGGCTAGAGCGCCTGCGGCGGTGCGCTGAACCCGTGCTGTCGGCCGCTGCGGCCGGCCGATTGCGGTCCGGGATGGTGGTCGAGCGCCGGGCGGATCACGACGGGGACGGCCGGCCGAGCGCCCTCGAAGCGCTTGCCCGCACCCTGGCCGGCATCGCACCGTGGCTGGAACTGGATGGGCTCGATGGCGCCGAGGCGGCGCTCCAGGCTCGGATGCGTGGGCTGGCCACGGCGGCCATCGACCGTTGGAGCGACCCCGCATCTGGCGACCATATGCCGTTGGACGCAGGTCGGAACGCGTTGGTCGAAGCCGGATTCCTTGGACATGCGCTGGTGCGTTCGCCTTTCGTCCTGGGTGGTGGATTGGCTGCGTCGGTCCGCGACCGGGTCGTCGGCCAACTGAGCGCCTCGCGTCGGTGGCTTGCCTACCACAACAACTGGTATTGCTTTTCCGGCATGGCCGAGGCCGGCATCGCCGTCCTCGGAGGCGAAGCCGACCAACTGCGTCTCGCGGCCGCCCTGCGGCAGCATGAAGCGTGGTACCTCGGTGACGGCCATTACGGCGACGGGGAACACTTCCATGCCGACTACTACAACAGCTATGTCATGCACCCCATGCTGCTCGACCTCAGCCGGGCCACGGGTGAGAACCATCATGGCTGGCCGAAGCAGAGACCGGCGATCTTGGCCCGGGCCCGTCGCTACGCCGCCATCCAGGAGCGCATGGTGGCTCCGGACGGCTCCTTTCCGGTGATCGGCCGCTCGATCGCCTACCGTTGCGGCGCCTTCCAGCTGCTTGCCCAATGTGCGCTGCAGGACCTGTTGCCCGAAGATGTCGCCCCTGCTCAGGTTCGCACCGCCCTTGAAGCGGTGCAGGCCCGGACCCTCGATCCGGCCGGCAATTGGCGCGCCGATGGATTCCTCGCCATCGGCCTCTGCGCGGCCCAGCCGGGTCTCGGCGAGAGTTACATCAGCACGGGAAGCTGCTACCTGGCGACCACGGCCCTGCTGCCGCTGGGATTGCCGCCGGCCCACCCATTCTGGACGGATGGACCACAGCCCTACACCGGTCTGGCGATCTGGTCCGGCGAGAATCGTCCTGCCGATCACGCGCTGCATGGCCACGGGCGCCAGATGTGCTGATCGATATCGTCGTGACGGGTTCAGCGGCGGAAGCGCAGCCACACGGCGCGCCGGCCGCTCTGCACCTGGATGACGCCCTCGTCGAGGGCGGCCAGCGCCGCGGCCTGCTCGTTAGTGGTCAAGGATCCCAGCCCGCGTTCCGCCAGGATCCGGTCGCCCGGTGACATGCCGCCATCGGCGGCGAGGCCTCCGGCTTCGACCTGGACGATGATCAGCCCCTTGGGATCGGGCAGGACGCGCACGCCGAGATTGGGCAGAGGGGTGGCCTGGGCGACCAGCGCCTTGGCCGCGTCCGACAGCGCCTTGTCGATGGTCGCCCGGTCGGCGATCGGCATTTCCAGCGGCAGACGCTGGCCGTCACGCCACAGCGCCAAGGTCACACGGTCGCCAGGGCGATGCGCGGCGATGCGGGCGCGGAACTGCTGGATGCTGGCGACCGGGGTCGAGCCGACCGCCAGGATGATGTCACCGCTGCGCACCCCCGCCGTGGCGGCCGGGGTGAGCGGATCGATCCCGGCGACGCGCACCGCCTGGGCTGGCGGCAGGCCCAGGCCGCGGGCCACCGTCGCGTCGATCTCTTCGAGCCGGACGCCGACCGCGCCGCGCCGGACCTCGCCGAATTCCCGCAGATCCTCGGCGACGCGGCGGGCGATGGCCGAGGGGATGGCGAAGCCCAGGCCGATGTTGGCCCCGGTCTTCGAGACGATGTTGGCGTTCACCCCGACGATCCGGCCGTTGAGATCGACCAGCGGTCCGCCGCTGTTGCCGGGATTGATCGCGGTGTCGGTCTGGATGAAGGACTCGAAGCCGCCCACCGCCTCGTAGATGCCGGTCGAGCGGTCGGTGGCGCTGACGATTCCGGCCGAGGCGCTGTAGCCGACGCCGAGAGGATAGCCCAGGGCCACCACCCAGTCGCCGACATGCACCTGCTCGGAGTCGGCCCATTCGATCGGCGGCAATCCGCCGAACGGGATGCGCAGCAGGGCCAGGTCGGTCTGCACATCGACGCCGACGTAGGTCGCGTCGGCTTCGCGGTTGTCATGCAGCACCACACGCAACCGGTCGTAACCGGCGTAGCCGCCATCGCGGCCGCGGCTGAAGCCATTGCGTCCGTCGCCCTGCAGCACGACATGGGCGTTGGTCAGGATCCACGCCTGATCGCGATCGGCGGCGACGATGAAGCCCGAACCCTCGCCGGCATCGACCTCGCGCACCGCCCGGCCGCTCCACGTGAGGACGACCTGGCGTTCCTTGGTGCGGATCGAGACGACGCTGGGGCCGACGATCTCGTGCACCAGGTTGAAGCAGCGGGCCAGGCGCTGGCTTTCCGCCGCCAGCGAACGCAGTTCGGCCTTGGCGCGGGTCCGCGCCTCATCGTCGAGGGTCCAGGCCGCAGTGACGAGCAGGCCGAGAAGTATGGTCCGGTACACCCTCATCCCTTCAGCTTCTTCTTGACGTAGGTCAGCATCTCGGCCTCCCAGGCGCGGATCGCGGCCTCGCGGTTGCCCTTGGTCTTGATCATGGTCTCCATGAAGATGCGCTCGAAGGCCAGGTTGCCCTCCTCGCCGCCGCGCAGCGCCTTCCAGAAGGTGTGGAAGCGGGTCTTGCCCTCCTTGCCGGCCCCGAACACCCAGAAGTGGACCATGGCATAGACCTCGCCGTATTGCAGCGCGTCGATGTGGCCCTTGTGGTCAAGATACCAGTCGGGTTTCATCAGCATGCGGTTGGTGTCGCTGTAGATGGACTGCAGACGTTCGACGCGTTCACGCGGGAAGGCGGTGACGAAGGAGCCGTTCTTGAACTTCCCGCTCTCGAAATAGACCGCCAGCCCCTCGTTGATCCAGGTCGGCACGTGGTTGCTGCCGTTGCACGCGACGTGCAGGAACATGTGCGAGCATTCGTGGGCCGAGACGTGCTCGACGGTGAAGTCGTCGCCACCGAGCTGGCCTGATTCCTCATAGACCCACAGCGATAGCAGCGAGGGCACGAAAAATCCGCCAGTGATCGAACCTCCGCCCATGCTGACCGGGATGCCCCAGGCTCCGGCTCCGGCGACGAAATCCTTGGCCAGATCGAAGATGTGGACCTCGAATTTGACCGGCGGCATGCGCTCGGGTTCGTAAACGTCGGCATAGGCCTTGTAGAGCGCCTCGTAATAGGCGCCATGCTGCAGCAGCCTGGTCGGGCTGGTCTGGCCGCTGATGTGGAAGTGCTCGGTCTCGATCTCCCAGCCGTCGGTCCAGCGCACCGGCTTGTACTTGCCCTTCGGGGCCAGCGTCTTGCCGTCCGCGTTGAACACCATGCCGGAGCGGAACTGGCGTTCCCGCCAGGTGCCGGCTGCGATCTTCTTGCCCTTCACCGGGATTGGCAGGATCTCGAAGCTGTCGAAGACGGCCTTGGTGTGTTCGCGGTCGGTCTTGCCGGCCATCACCAGGCCGCTGGTCCGGCCACCATGCCGCACCGCCAGCACGCAGCGGTCCTCGGCGACGCCGAGGCGGGCGGTGACCCCTTCCGGAGCGCCGGCCTTCGCCTCGGCATGCGGGCGGGTGGGATCCTTGCGGTAGTAGTCGAAATCCTCCCAGCGCAGCGGGATCTTGGCGTGCTTGTCGCCGAGGGCGTCGATGGTCGCCTCGCCGCTCATCTCCGAGAATACCAGGACGTCACGATCGAGATCGTTTTCCGAGCGCCTGCGGGCCGGGACGATCATCGTCACCTTCTTGCCTTCGATGACGACCGTCTCCTCTTTCTTCGTCAAGGTGCCGCCCTGTCCGCGTTGGCGGTCGAGGGCATTGTCATACATCCCGGGCATCCACCACTCGTAGGGATGGCGGAAGGCAAAGCCGTTCTCGGCATCGCACCACACGCGCCAGCGCATCGCCCAGGTGCCGTCTTTTGCCTGAGGCTTGTCCTGGGCGGAATCACCCGCGTGCAGGGCCAAGGATGCGAAGATGAGCAGGATCGCTAAGCGCATGCCATCATGCTGCCCCGCCCCTCCTGTCCGGCAACCGGCGGCCAGCCAGGGGTCAGGGTCGGCTCAACGCTGGTTGGCCGCCTCGTAGCACCAGCTCCAGACATCGCGACGATAGGCCCCGGTGGGCCTGGGCTCCGCGCGCTGCACCGACCGACCGGGCTCCAGCTTGGGGCTGTAGGGCGGCGTATAGATCGATTCCTTGGCCCCAGGTTCGAGGTGCTGCTGCCAGCTGGCGATGCGATAGGCCGGGCCAGGCGGAGGCGAACGCATCGGCGGTTCCTCCATGGCGACCAGCGGCAGGGGGGCGATGGTCGCATAGCGACGCGTCTCGACGCGCCAGCCGACCACATCGACGGGCTTCATCGTCTGGCCAGGCGGGCGGCAGCTGCGGCGCGAGGCGGATTCGCCATCCAGGCCGGGAGGTGAGGCGGGTAGCTCATAGACTTCGTCATCCACGCCGCCAAGCCGAGAGAAGGGGCCGAACACCTCATCGACCGAGGTCGGCTGGTAGCGCGACTGCACCGCCGGATCGCAGCCGGCAAGGGCCAGCAGCGCAAACAGGACGGGCAGGAGACAGATCGTCGGCTTCGCCATGGCTACCCCCATTCCAGCCATAGGGACCGGAGGGCCAAGGTCCAAGCCAGGCTGGCCGGGGCGGCGAGTCAGACGCCGGCTGCCTCAACCCAAGCAGATCATTTACACAGAGAACCAGAGCTACCAGAGGTCAAGGCAAGGCTTTGCGCGATTTCCGGGACTCATCGCGTCGTTGATTATCGATGCACCCTGCAATGATTTCCCTCCTCTGGTCACTCTGGTGCTC
>JFJP01034135.1_pt1 | contig 16432 bp, 13 predicted proteins | sample 431651 | NCBI WGS metagenome assembly JFJP01 (sample SAMN02602958, study PRJNA72255) | Microbial mat metagenome, whole genome shotgun sequencing project. | biome: fresh water; feature: sink hole; material: water; isolation source: purple microbial (photo- and chemosynthetic) mats found in... | reverse complement strand
AAGGTCTTCGTAGGCTGCCTTGAGATGAAACCTCAGTGCTTCGTCACGGTTCACGATCTAAGAATTTTATCATACATGAAAGTTTCTTGGTAGAATAAACCATTGCTCCTCTCGAGAAAAACGGCCAGAATTGTCGTCAGGAGCGGGAAATGAAAGATAAGATTAGTGTCATCGTCTGGAACGAGTTTGTCCATGAGCGCGAACACGATGCTGTCAAGGCTGTCTACCCGGACGGTATCCACCTGGCCATCGCCGCGTTCTTGAAGACTGACAAGCACCTCGTGGTTGAGACAGCCACCCTCGACCAGCCGGAACACGGCCTGACAGAAGACCGGTTGGCCGGCTGTGATGTGCTTCTCTGGTGGGGACACATGGCGCACGACAAAGTCAGCGACGTCATCGTCGACCGGGTTCAGAAACGGGTTCTGGAAGGAATGGGGCTGATAGTTCTTCATTCGGCGCACTTTTCCAAAATTTTCCGCCGCCTTATGGGCACCAATTGTTCGCTCAAGTGGAGAGAGGCAGAAGAACAGGAGCGGCTCTGGGTGATCGAACCCTCTCATCCCATTGCGGCGGGGTTGGGACAGTATTTCGAACTTCCTTATGAGGAAATGTACGGCGAGCGTTTCGACATTCCCTCACCCGATGAGACCGTCTTTCTCTCCTGGTTCGAAGGTGGTGAAGTGTTCCGCTCCGGCTGCTGCTGGAACCGGGGTCACGGACGAGTCTTTTATTTCCGCCCGGGACACGAGACCTATCCGACCTATTATGACGCCAATGTCCAAAAGGTGATTACCAATGCGGTGCATTGGGCGGCTCCCCGGGTCACCCTCATTGACGAATGTCCGAATGTTCCCATTTCACTGAATCCGATCAAAGCCAAGGACACCCATTTTGCCAAGGCCGGAATCATCCAACAGGGAGGAAAGAATCTATGAAAACGAGAAAACAGCAAATCGGCATTATCGGTTGTGGAGGCATTGCCACCAACAAGCATCTGCCGGCCCTGAGTCAGCTTAGTGACCTTTGTGAGCTGGTAGCCTTTTGTGATACCCATGAAGAGAGGGCAACGGACGCCGCTATGAAATACGGAGTGCCCGGGGCCAAGGTCACCACAGACTACAAAAAACTTCTCGCTGACGGAAACCTCGACGCTGTCCATGTTCTGACACCGAACAATTCCCACGCTCCTATCACGGTGGCGGCCTTTCAGGCTGGTAAGCATGTCCTGGTAGAAAAACCCATGGCGGCCACTTCGAGTGATGCCCTCAAGATGGTTGAGGCTGCCGAGAAATCGGGAAAGAAGTTCACCGTCGGGTATCAGAACCGGCTGAGGTCCGAGGTCCAGACCCTCAAATCAGCTTGTAACACTGGTCAGCTTGGAGAGATCTACTTTGCCAAAGCCCACGCCATCCGCCGAAAAGCGGTGCCTACCTGGGGAGTGTTTCAAGACAAAGCCCAACAGGGCGGTGGCCCGTTGATCGATATCGGCACACACGCCCTCGACCTGACTTTGTGGATGATGGACAACTGGAAGCCCAAACGAGTCACGGGTTCGGTCTTTTCCAAGTTGGCCAACCAGACCGACGGTAATTTGTGGGGGCCTTGGGACACGGCGAAATTTGAAGTGGAAGATTCTGCCTTCGGATTCATCCAAATGGAAAACGGGGCGACGATTTATCTCGAAGCTTCGTGGATTTTGAACATGATCAATCCCCGCGAAGCGGCGACCACCCTGTGCGGTACCAAGGGAGGGGCAGAAATTCTTGCCAGCGGCGACCTCGTATTCAACCGTGCCGCCCACGGTGCCCTTCTCGAAGAGAAAATTTCCGGTGGCAGCGGTCCGGCCTATTTCGGCGGCGTAGCTCAAAAGCCCGCCGATGTCGAAGCTCGTGGCTGGCTGGAAACGTTGATCAACGGTGCTGAGCCCCTAGTTCTGCCCCGGCAGGCTCTTGTGACCACACAGATTCTCGAAGCTATCTATGAATCGCACCGTCAGGGTGGCAAGGGTATCGAACTATGAGTTCTGTTCCTCATCCACTCGGATTGGTGGTCGTGGGCTTCGGCGGTATGGGCCATGAACATGTTCGTAAGCTGGACGGAGTCGAAGAAATCGCGGTCGCCGGGACGTTTGATATTTCGCAGGCCCGTCAAGATCTGGCGGTTTCGCTCGGTCTCAAGGCCTACACCTCCTTTCAAGTGGTTCTTGATGACCCCAAAGTCGCGATTGTTCTTCTGGCAACACCCAATGATTCACACAAGGATCTGGCCATCGCCGCCCTCCATGCGGGAAAGCACGTGATCTGTGAAAAACCAGTCACCTTGAATTCGGCCGAGCTGGATGCCATTGTCGAGGCGTCCAAGAAAGCGGAGCGGTTGTTCATGGTTCACCAGAACCGCCGTTGGGACGAAGATTATCTGACGGTCAAGAAGCTCTTGGCCGAAGGAACACTGGGAAAGTTCTACCACCTGGAAACCCGTGTTCTGGGGTCGCGGGGTATCCCTGGTGACTGGCGGAAGCTGGCCAAGAACGGCGGTGGCATGATGCTCGACTGGGGTGTGCATCTTCTGGACCGGTTGGTGTTTCTGATTCCCGGCAAAATCACCCAGGTGTTCTGCAAGCTGAACTATCCCACCGGCCAGGAGGTCGATGAAGGCTTTCACCTGTTTCTGACTTTTGAAGGGGGACAGACCGCACTTGTGGAAGTGGGAACCTGCCATTACCAGAGTCTGCCGCTCTGGCTGGTGCTGGGAACCAAGGGCACGGCGCTGATCAAGGACTGGAGTCTTGAAGGCGGCATTGTGGGGGTCGGTGGCAATGAGGGCGATGCCAAGCCCATTGTCGCTGGTGCCGGGTTGACCAAGACCATGGCTCCCCGAACCGAGAAGGGCGAGGTCCACTTGCCCTTGCCGGTGGTGACCTCTGATGTGCGTGATTTTTACCGGAACTTTGTTGCCACTGCCGAAGGCCGGGCCGAACCGTTGATTAGAAATGAGGAAGTGCGGCGGATTCTCTGCCTGATGGAGGCGGCTTTTGAGTCGCACCGGACGGGACAGGTGGTGCGCTTCGAAGGCTGATGGCTAGGGTCTCCTTATTTACGGAACAGGCCAGCCCTCGGCGTCCCAGGTTAATTCCTGGATGCGCAGGCGGGGGGCTCCGCCGAATTTGACATCGTAGGTGTGGTAGACCAGATATTCCCTGCCGCCATCGACAAAGATCGAGTTATGCCCCGGACCGATGTCGGTACCGCTGCGGGCCTTCACAATCGTCCCGCCACCCTCCAGCATCGGAACTCCGTCGCGGTCGAGGTAGGGGCCGGCAAAAGTGTCGGAACGGCCGACGCGGATGTTGTACGTCGACTGAAGACCCTTGCAGCAGAAATCGAAGGAAGCGAAGAGATAAAACTTTCCGTCGTGCGGATGCAGGAAGGCCCCTTCGACCGAGCCGGAAGCCTCCTGGCGCTGGGCTAGGTCGATCCTTTCTCCCTGCGGGTCAATTGTTCCCTCGGAAAGAAGCGGTACCATTTTGATACCCGACCAGAACGAGCCGAAAACCAGCCAGTCTTGGTCCGCCACCTTATCGTGGGCAATCTGGGGGTCGATGGCGTTGAAGTTGTCCGTCCGGTAGGATTGAAACACCGGTCCCTTGTCGATCCAGCCTTCGTTGGGCCGGGAAGGGTCGAGGTTGGCGTTTACTGCCATTCCGATGGCAGAACGGTTTGACCCAAAAGTCGAGACCGAATAGTACAACCGCCATTCTCCGTCACGAAAAATCACGTCGGGAGCCCAGAAATCCGTAGATCCCACAATTTCGCTGCGGGTCCACTCGGGGTTGGAGGTAAAAACAGATCCCGCATTGTCCCATTGCCGCATGTCGTGAGAAAGGGCGAGGGAAACACCCCGCCCCGTCGCAAACCGCACGTAGGTATCGCCGACTTTGATAAGGGTCGGGTCGTGGGCACCCGCGCCCGATCCCGTCTGTCCGTTCAGGAGTCCTCCCAGGGCCAGCATGTGAAACAGCACAAGCCAGGAGAGGACTCCTTTTCTCATTCCTCGAACCTCAGTACATTCCAGGTCAGCGGGGCGATGGCCACCGAGAGGTTGGCCGCGGTGGAGGCTTTGACGGCCTTTTCCACCGGCGACACATTGTTGGGATGGGCCTCATCGTTGATGGCTTTGATATCGGCGTGGTGGAGTTCGGTATGGCCCTTGAGCTTGAAGTGCTCCAAACCGGCAAAGCTTCCGCCCAGCTCAATGGTCTGATCGGGACTGCGGTTGACCACGAACACGGTAAGACTCTTGCCGTCTTCCGAGCGCACAGCCGAAGCATCGAGCCAGGGGACATCGCCGAAGGTGGCATTGTCGTAGCAGCCCACCTCAACCTTCATGTCCATCGAGGTTCCGCGGCCGTACTTCGAAGCATGGTACAGAGGCCAGAAAATGGTCTGCTTCCAGGCCGGACCGCCGTTACGGGTCATGATGGGTGCAATCACATTCACCAGCTGGGCCATGCAGGCAATCTTCACGCGGTCGGCGTGGCGGAGCAGGCTGTTGATGAGCGTGCCGACGACTAGAGCGTCCTCGAAGGTGTACACGTCCTCGAGCTGTGCGGGCCCGACGGTCCAGGGTTCCAGCTTTTTGTCGGCGTCGTTGGAATGGAACCACACGTTCCACTCGTCGAAGCTGAGGTTGATCTGCTTCTTGCCGCGTTTTTTGGCCTGAACAAAGTCGCAGGTCGCCACCACCGTATCGATGAACTGGTCCATTCCCAGCGAGTTGGCTAGGAAGGTGGGCAGATCGTTGGCCCGGTTGGCGTAGTATTCGTGCATGGAAATGTAGTCGACCTTGTCGTAACAGTGGTCGAGAACCGTGGCTTCCCACTGGGGGAACAACGGCATATGCCGGTTGGAACTGCCGACGGCGACCAGCTCAAGGGTGGGGTCGAAGAGTTTGATGGCCTTGGCCGTCTCAAAGGCCAGACGTCCGTACTCATCAGAGGTCTTTTGACCCACCTGCCACGGCCCGTCCAGTTCGTTGCCCAGGCACCAGAGTTTGATGTTGTGCGGGTCTTTCACACCATGGCTTTTGCGTAGGTCGGACCAATAGGAACCGCCGGGGTGGTTGGCGTATTCCACCAGGGCGCTGGCGGCGTCGATACCCCGGGTGCCCAGGTTGATAGCCATCATGGCCTCAGTCTTGGCTTCCTTGGCCCAGGCCATGAACTCGTTGAGGCCGAACAAATTGGGCTCCACGGCCTTCCAGGCCAGATCGAGGCGGCGGGGCCGTTTGTCGACGGGGCCCACCGAGTCTTCCCAGTTGAAGGACGACACGAAGTTGCCGCCTGGATAACGGACGACGGGAACGTCGAGCTCGCGGATCAGTTGAAGAACGTCCTTGCGGAAGCCGTTCTTGTCGGCTTGGGGGTGCCCCGGTTCGTAGATGCCGCCATAGACAGCTCGTCCCAGGTGTTCGATGAACGAACCGTAGACCCGCTTGTCGATCTCTCCGACGGTGTATTCCTTATCAAGAATCAGCTTGGCTTTCATATGTTTCCTCCATAGAGATGACAACGGACCTTCCAGGTTCCATCGATGGTTTCTTCAGGTTGTACCTTGCGGCAGATATCCATAGCGCGCGGACAGCGGGCGGCAAACTTGCACCCCACCGCCAGGTACTCTTCGTCGCCTGTGGAGATGTCGCCGTCGGCCAGCGAGGTGGCCCCCGGGCGCGGGTCAAGGGTCGACTCTACCAGCAACTTGGTGTAGGGGTGCTTCGGATTGGTCAGAATGGGGGCGGTTTCCCCTTGTTCGACGAAATATCCCTTGTGGATAATGGCGATACGGTCCGAGATGTAGTAGGCCGTGGCCAAGTCGTGGGTGATGTAGATGATCGAGGTTCCCAGCTTGTTTTTGAGGTCTTGGAACAGATTGACAATGCTCATTCGCAGGGAAGCGTCGACCATCGAGACCGGTTCGTCGGCCACCAGAATTTTGGGGTTCGGAATGATGGCCCTCGCCACCGAGGAGCGCTGAAGCTGGCCGCCGGAGAGTTCGTGCGGGTAGCGTCCACCGACTTCGGACAACGACAGTCCCACAGCCTGCAACGCCATTTCCACCCGCTCCTTGGTCAGCTCGGGCTTTTCACCCGGGTAATAGTTCTTGGCGGTTGCCAAAAGAAACTCATCGACCCGGTTGAGAGGGTTGAAGGTCTCAAAGGGATTTTGAAAAATCGGCTGCACGCGGCGCATGTAGTCGAGTTCCTGCTTGCGCCCCTTCATGGCGTGGACGTCTTTTCCTTCCAGCTCGATGTTTCCCGAGTCGGGAAGCAGCAGCCGCAGAATCAGCCGGGAAAGGGTAGACTTGCCCGAGCCTGACTCACCGATAATCGACAGGATGTCGGGTTTGTCCTTGAACAGCGTGAAGCTGACCTCGTTGACGGCAATGATCTCTTTGGTGGATAGCAACCCTCCCAGGCGGAAGGACTTCTTGGCATTCCGGACGGAAAGCAGTTCGTTCGTTTCGCTCATAATTTCCTCCAGAATCCTATTCGGCCAAGAAACAGGCCGTCATCGTTCCGCTCGATGCCATTTTCGGCAGAGGAACCTCGGTGCGGCAGCGGTCGATGGCCAGGGGGCAACGGGGGTGGAAACGGCACCCGGAGGGCGGGTCAGCCAGGTTCGGCGGAGCTCCCTTGAGGTAACCTTTCTTTTCCTTGTCTCCCAACCGGGGCAGCGAACGGATCAGATGTTGGGTGTAGGGGTGAGCGGGATGATCGAAGATATCCACGGTCTTCCCTTCCTCCACGATGGTTCCGGCATACATGATGGCAATGCGGTCCGAGACATTGGCGTGCACCGCCAAGTCATGCGTCACCAGAATGATGGTGTTGGCCAATTCCTTCTGGATGCGCTTCATCAACCCCAGCGTTTCGCGTTGGACCACCACGTCGAGGGCCGTGGTCGGTTCGTCGGCAATGATGATCTCTGGCGAGCAAAGTGTTGCCAGGCCGATGGTGACCCGTTGCCGCATTCCACCGGAAAGTTCATGGGGGTAGGAATCCAGCACATCCTTGCTCAGGCGGAGGTTGCCGAGGTGCCCAACCACCCGCTCGCGGAACTGGGCCGGGGTTAGCTCCTGCATATGGGGGTAGGCGAAGTCGATGAAGCTTTTGTCGATCTTGCGTACCGGGTTCAGGACGTTCATGGAACCCTGCATGATGTAGCTGATATTCCGCCAGCGGATCTTGTAGAGTTCCTCCTCGGTGGCATCAAACAGCGAAAGCGGCTTGTCCAGTCCAAGGAATTCCACCTTTCCGGCCTGAACTTGAAGCGGAGGCTTGCAGAACCCGGCAATGAGTTTGAGCAGGGTGGTCTTGCCGCAGCCGGACTCACCGGCAATGCCGAAGAACTCATTCTTGCGGATGGCCAGATCCACACCGTCGACCACCTTGACCTCGCGGTCGATGCCATACAGGTGGGTGATGTACGAGGCGCGCAGCCCCTTGGTTTGAAGGATCAGATCACTCATGCCGCACCTCCCTTCATTCTCAGCCGGGTACGCGGGTCAATGAACTCGTTCAGACTGACGGAAAGCAGATACAGGCCTGTGAACACAAAAACGGTGACCAGAACCGGGGCTGCGATCCACCACCAAGAGCCGGAAATCATGGCCTGATGCTGGTTGGCCCAGAAAATCACGACGCCGATGGTCGGGTTGTTGAGGTTGGTCAGTCCCAAGATGGACAACGTGACTTCCATTCCGATGGACCACAGCAGGTTGTTGATGGTCGTAGAAAACAGAACCGGCAGAACATAGGGCATATGCTCTTTGAAGATGATTTTCCGGGTCGGCATACCACAGAATACCGCTGTTTCCGAGAACACCCGTTCCTTGAGGCTGAGCACCTGGGACCGGATCAACCGGGCATCCCAGGCCCAACCCAGCATCGCCATCATCAGCGCCATATAGAACCAGTTCATCTGGTCGCGCAGCAGGAAGTTGAGCAGCAGCAGGATGGGGAGGACGGGCATGATGACGAAGCTGTCGTTGATCGACATCAGGAACTTGTCGAGCCAGCCACCCTTGTAGCCGGAGTACATCCCCACCCAGATGGCGATGATGCGGCTTAAAAAGGCGGTGATGATGCCGAAACCCAGCGAATTGCGCAGGGCAAAAGTCATCTGCCAGAACAAATCCTGTCCACGCGACGTGGTACCGAACCAATTGTCAAAAGACGGCGGCTGGTCCGGTGCGACCACATACGATTCCATGGGTTTGTAGGGGGCGAAAAACGTGAGAATCACCATGGTCAGTGAGAAGGCCAGGGTGACGATGCCGAAGCGGAAGTACCCGGAGGTTTTCCACAGTCCTTTGAAGGCGTTTATCATAGCGGGTTACCTCAGCTCAGCCGGACGCGCGGGTCGAAGATGGGATAGAGAAGATCGACGATCAACACGGAGATGGACACCCCTACGATGGAGAAGATTGAGATCCCCATAATGAGGCTGTAGTCAAAGCCCATAATGGCACGGTAGGAAAGTTGACCCATTCCCGGAATGCCAAAGACATACTCGGTGATCAGCGCCCCCGAGAAAATGCCGCCCAGGCTTAACCCCAGGCCGGTGATTTGCGGCAACATGGCGTTACGCATGACGTATTGATAGAGAATGGTTTTCTTTTTGACACCGGCAACTTCGGCGTACTGCACGTAGTCCTCAGAAATGATGTTGGAAACCAAGGCGCGCATGCCCAGAAGCCAGCCGCCGATTCCCGTGAGAACCAGGGACATGGCCGGCAGGAACGTATGGTGAAGAACACTCAGAAGGAAGGCGGGGTTCAGCCACTCTTCCTGCATTCCCCGGTCATAGGCCCCCAACGTGGGAAACAACGGAATCAGGAAGCAGAAAACAATGAGCAGAATAAACGCGAAGATGTAGTACGGGATGGGGCGTATGCTGTTGGCCGCCAGTTCGGCCCAGCGCGTCCAGCGGCGGCCGGATTGGTAACCGGCAAGACCGCCGAGAAGGTTTCCAAGAAGCCACGAAATAATACTGGTGGAAAGCAGCAGCCCGATGGTCCATGGCATGGATTTCATAATGATTTGGGATGCCGGCAAGGGAAAGCTGAAAATGGAAGGGCCCAGATCGCCTTTGGCGAGCCGTCCCCAGAATGAAAGGTACTGTTCGAGCAGGGTTCCCTTGAGTCCGTAGAGGTCATTCATGGCCTCGCGGAACTGCTTGATGGCCTCGGGGTGAATGTTCGCGCCCGACACCATCATCTGGTTGATTTTCTGTTCGACGGGGTTGGTCGGTGCCAGCCGCGGAATGATGAACGTGATCGTAATTCCAATAAAGATGACCATGACGGTCTGGCCAAGCCGACCGAGCAGGTATTTGCCGAAACTCTTGTTGAATACATGTTTTAAAGTCATAAGTCCCCCTGCTGGTTCCCTTCCGGATCATGGAAAGGGGAGACCCCCCGCCCGATGGCGGGGGGAACTCCCTGAAGTAGAGATGAAGTGCGGTACCCTTATTTCTTCGGGGGCAGCATTTGCTTCAGCTGGGTGAAGATGTAGCGGCTGTTCGCCCAGTTGGTGACCGGGTTGGCATAGGGCTTGTCGAAGTTCGGGTAACCGGTCCAGTAAGTGTTGTCCTGGCTCGAGAACACGTTGTACGACATCAGAGGAATGGTGGGCATGTCCTTGGCGGTCAGCTTCAGGAACTCCAGGCCGAGCTCGGCGCTCTTCTTGGTGTCGTTGAAGTCGGAGAGGTTGACCTTGTCGAGGATCTTATCGAGCTCGGCGCTCTTGTAGCGGACCTGGTTGCGTCCGTTGTGCATTTCGCCGATGGGGGTGTAGAACCGGGAATGCATGGTGTCGGCAAAGTAGCTGATATCTGGGTTGCCGCCCCATGATTCAATGTTCCAGCCCATGTTCACGTCGTACTGACCCAAGTTGTAATTGGTTCCGTTGTCCTGGGCCCAGAAGGCGGTGGTTTCGATACCAAAGTCGGTCCAGAGTTCGGCCACCATGGTGCCTAGGCGCTGCAGGGTCGGGTTACCGGTTCCCCAGTTGAGCAAGGTGATCTTGAACTGCTCACCGTTGGCCTTGTACCACTTGTCGTTCTTCTTGGTCATACCGGCCTTGATGAGCAGGTCGCCGGCGGCCTTGGGATCATACTTCCACCAGCCCTGGCCAATCATGGCTGCCAGGCGGGCGGGGTCGCTTGTAGGCCTTGTTCGTGCCGGTGTCGATGCTCAGGTCCTTGAGGAAGCCCTGCATGGGGTCAAAGTAGTACTGCTTCGAGGTTCCCGTCGGGGGGAAGTGCAGAGGCGAGAGGGTGACGGCGCCTTTGTAGCTGGCCAGTGCAACCTTGGTGATGTCCAGCGACAGGGCAAGAGCCCAGCGGACGTCCTTGTTGTCAAAGGGAGCCTTGGCATTGTTCGGAAAGGGGAAGCCCTGGAACCAGTTGGTGTTCCACTTGTTCTTGGCCAGAGAGATCATCCCTTCGGGGGTAACTTCGTGGATCATGTCCAGGTCATGGTTGGTCTGGGCGATGACTTTCTTGTCGTTGGGCAGGTCCAGCTGGTACATCACGTACTTGGGAGCGGGCATGCCGAAGTCGGCGATGGAGGTCTTGGCCCAGTCGGTCCGGCGTTCCCACATGGTCCAGCCGCCATGCTTGTCATAATCCTTGAGGGTGTAGGGCCCCAGGGAGAGCGGAGGGTTGAAGTTGTACGTCATCAGGTCCGTGGCGACCTTCAGGTCCTTCTCGAACCGGTGCTTAGGCATAATCCAGCAGGCGTTCCAGCGGACGGTAAAGTTGCGGTGGAAGCGGCTGTTGGGGGTGTTCAGGTTGAAAATGACCGTGTATTTGTCCGGTGTATCAACGCTCTTGACGTCAACCTTGAAGTTGGGTCCGAACAGAGCGGTGGGGTTCTGAGCCAAGGTCTCAACAGTGTATTTCACGTCGGCCGAGGTGAATTCGACACCATCGCTCCAGAGTAGACCCTTCTTGAGCTTGACCGTCATGACGGTGAAGTCTTTGTTGTACATTGGGCGGTCAGCGGCAAGGCTGTTGTGCCAGGTATTGTCTTTCTCGCCCTTGTGGGGAAGACCCGAATCCGGGTCAATCAGCCAAAGGGTATCCAGACCGAGCTGCTGCAAGCCATGGGACCAGCCGCCGTTTCCACCGGCCCATACGGTCCAGATGTTGAAGCTGTCGGGGTTGGTAATGGCACCAGTCGGGTCTTCGACAATAATGACGTCTCCCCGTTTAACTCCGGGAATCACTTCCTTGTTCGGGTCAATGTCAGCAAACGCTGCGGTGCTGATCAGGAAAACCGCTGAAAGGGCCAGCCAGAATGATTTTTTCATGGCTCCTCCTTGTTTTTGTCTGGGACGGCCAAGCCATCCGCAAGATAGATCCGTATCTTGGGCTACTGTAAACCCGGGTTTTTCAGTTAGTCAACCTGAAATTGATATGAATCATATATTGCGATACAAACCCTAATCAGAGCCCATTTTTCGGGTACAATCAAAGGAAGTTCCGGAAAATCTCGGGATTATCGGGGCATGCTCTTTAAAATCTTGATGAGTATCAAAAGTCATTGACGTTTCAGCCCTGACGTTCTGAAAAAAATAAAACCATTTTCTTGATAGGTATTGAAAATCATGATACGATTTTCCGCACGAGGTCAGTCATGCCCGACGTCCAAGACCGTATCTTGATTCTGTCCCCGGGGGAAGACCTGGAGACCATCAAAGCTCTCTCCTCTGAGGTCCGCTTACGGATTCTTGACCTGTTGAGCCGCAGGCCTCACAACGTGAATGAGATTGCCGAAGCGCTTTCTCTCCCGCAATCGACGGTTGCCACCAATGTGTTGATTCTGGAGGAGTCGGATCTGATCTCCACCGAATCTGCCAAGGCCCGAAAAGGCAGTCAGAAAGTCTGCAGCCGTAAATATGCCGAGATTCTCCTCCGTTTCGGCGACGCGGCGCGTGAAACCGGCGACGGCGCTGTCGAGGTGGCCATGCCCATCGGGTTGTATACCAACTACGAGGTATTCCCTCCCTGCGGGCTGTGTTCTACGGAAAGCGTCATCGGGTATCTGGACGTCCCCGACAGCTTTTTGAGCCCTGACCGCATGAAAGCCGGGTTGTTGTGGTTCGAGAAGGGCTGGGTTGAGTACAAATTCCCGAACAACAGCCGCCTGAAAGACAAGGCTGTGTCCCGTTTGGAATTAGTGACCGAGCTGTCCTCTGAGACCCCCGGTACCAATAAGAACTGGCTTTCGGATATTACGCTCTGGATCAACAATGTCGAGGTCGGCTGCTGGACCAGTCCCGGGGACTACGGGGACCGCCGGGGGAAGTACACACCTCCGTGGTGGAAGCTCGAGGGTTCCCAGTATGGTCTGTTGAAAAACTGGAGCGTGACCCATGAGGGAACCTACGTCGACGGTGTGAAGATCAGCGGGGTATGTCTGGCCGACCTTGATCTGCCCAACCACCATTCGGTAAAAGTCCGTATCGGCGTGAAAGAAGAGGCCGAGCATCTGGGCGGGATGAACATTTTTGGCAGGGGCTTCGGCAACTATGGCCAGGACATCCTGTTGCGGTTGCTTTTTTAGGCTTTAGAACAAAGAAGCCCCCCTGCCGGCGGCAAGGGGGCTGCTACTTTTCTCGATCAGTTCCTGAGGGTCAAAACAGTGACCGATCGTGCGGGCAGGGTCAGCTCGAGCCCCTTGGCTGTGGACCGGAAGGCTGTAAACGCCATTGGCTTGACCGCTTCGGGGGCGTCGAAGGTGTTGTGGCTGTCCATTTTCGGGGCGGTGAGCACTTCGCCAACGACCTTCCGTCCCACCATTTCGGGGGGGAGTGTTAGGTCCAGGGTGGCCGACGCTTCGGGGTCCAGGTGGCAGATGCTGATGCGCACCACCTCTGCTTGGTCCACCGACGCGGTCACCGAGAATCGAGGCAAAGACGGGTCGCCGGCCAACACCGGGTTTTCCGGCAGGGTGAGGTCCAACACCCGGGCTCCCTGGTGGCCCTGGTACATGCGCATCACGTGGTAGGTGGGGGTGAGGAGCATCTTCTCCTTGTCGGTGAGGATAACCGACTGCAGGACGTTCACCGTTTGGGCCAGGTTGGCCATGCGCACCCGGTCGGCGTGCTTGTGGAAGATGTTCAAGGTCAGGCCGGCCACCAGGGCGTCGCGGATGGTGTTCTGCTGGTAGAGGAAGCCCGGGTTGGTCCCGCTTTCCACCTTGTACCAGGCACCCCATTCGTCGACGATCATGGACACCCGTTTCTCGGGGTCGTACTGGTCCATGATGGCACTGTGCCGGGTGATGAGCTCGTCCATTCGTCGGGCGTTCTGCAGGATGTTGTACCACTCTGAGGCGGCAAACCCCGTGGCCATCCCCTTGCTTTCCCAGTCGGGACCCGGTCCCCAGGCGTAGTGATGGAGCGTCAACCCGTCAAAGAACCGCGTGGCTTCCCGCATGAGCACCTCGGTCCATTTGTAGTCAGCCACATTGGCCCCGCAGGCGATGCGGTAAATCTTGTTCTCGCCATAGTTGCGCACGAAGGTCTGATACCGGCGGTAGACGTCGGCGTACAGCTCGGGGCGCATGTTGCCGCCGCAACCCCAGCTTTCGTTACCCACGCCAAAGTACTTCACCTTCCAAGCCTTAGGGTGGCCATTTTTGGCCCGCAGCTGGGCCATGGGAGACTCGCCGTCGAAGGTCAGGTACTCCACCCATTCGCTCATTTCCTGGACGGTGCCCGAACCGACGTTACCGTTGATGTAGGGTTCGCACCCCAACAGCTCACACAGCAGCATAAACTCATGGGTACCGAAGGAATTGTCTTCGACAACGCCTCCCCAGTGGGTGTTCACCATGCGTTTGCGCTGTTCTTTTGGGCCAATACCGTCCTTCCAGTGGTACTCATCGGCGAAGCAGCCGCCCGGCCATCTCAGGACGGGGACCTTCAGGGCCCTCAGGGCCGCCAGCACATCGTTGCGGATGCCCTGGGTGTTGGGAATGGGGCTGTCAGGCCCCACCCAGATGCCCTCGTAAATGCAGCGGCCCAGGTGCTCGGCGAAATGGCCGTACACCGCCGGGTCGATGGTCGACCCGGGGCTTCCCGTCCGCAAAATGAGCTTGTCCATGGAATCTCCTCTAATTTATCAATATATGAAATAGATACTCTATCTATGAATTTGACGATATACCCACGGGGTTTTTCTGTCAATTCACCCCTTGACCGAAACCACGGATTCACATCAAGTTGATTCCATGCTTGACAGGAACCTCAACCTTTCAGATTCCCTCGAAACGTTTACCGCCCTGGCAAGCCCTGTCCGGCTCCAGATCTTGAGGCTGCTGGCCCTAGGACCTCGGAATCTGAAGACCCTGGCTGCTGAGGTTGGGCTGTCCAACGCCATCTTGACCTTCCATGTCCGTAAGCTCGAAGAGGGTGGGCTGGTCACCAGCCAGAGAGTGCTGGAAGGCAAGGCCCACCATAAGGTTTGCCGCCTAGCCGTCGACCGGTTGGTCCTGGAATTGATGCCCCCCGGGGCCGCCGATCCCTGCCACGAAATCGAGGTGCCGGTGGGGCACTACACCGACATCGTCGCCCTCCCAACCTGTGGCATTGCTACCCGCGAAAAGGTCATTGGAAAGTTCGACGATCCACGGTACTTCCTGGACCCGGACCGGGTGAATGCCGGTATCCTGTGGTTCGGAGGCGGCCATGTGGAGTACCGAATTCCCAACCACCTCCTGCGTAGTCAAGAGCCCACTTCCTTGGAGATCACGATGGAACTCGGGTCCGAGGCCCCGGGCGTGAACAGTGACTGGCCGTCGGACTTGGTGTTCATCCTCAATGGCTTGAAAGCCGCCGAATGGACCTGCCCAGGCGACTTCGGTGATCGCCGGGGGCAGTATACTCCGTCTTGGTGGAACCCCGGAGTGGGGCAGTACGGGGTGCGCAAGGTTCTGCGGATCAACACCGCTGGCACCTGGCTGGATGGAGAGAAGACTTGCGACCGCACGCTTGTCGACTACGACCTCCGTCAGCCCCTATGGACCTTCCGGATAGCAGCGCCGGTGGATGCGGTCCACGCAGGGGGCTTGACCCTCTACGGGGGCGGGTTTGGAAACTACGGCCGGGATCTGCTGTTCCGACTGATGTGGAAGCCACTTCCCCCTCCCGTCCCTTTGCGATAAAATCCTTCCCCTATGAGTACCACGAACACGGGCCACTGGGCTGATCTGAACGCCGAAAAAGTTATTCGGGAAAAGGGCGACAAGCCCGTCTATACCTGCGCTTCGGGCATCACACCCTCGGGCACGGTCCATATTGGCAACTTCCGCGAAATCATCAGTACAGAGCTGGTTGTCCGGGCTCTGCGCGACCGGGGTAAAACAGTCCGCTTCATTTACAGCTGGGACGATTACGATGTGTTCCGCAAAGTCCCTAAAAATATGCCCAACCAGGAATTGCTGAAGGAATACCTTCGCCAGCCCATCACCCTGGTCCCCGATACTCTGGGCAGGGCTGAAAACTATGCCCGTGGCAATGAAAAGGACCTCGAGGCCCTTCTCCCTTTGGTGGGTGTTCAGCCGGAGTTTCTCTACCAGGCCGAACGTTACACCCGTAGTTATTACGCCGAAGGCATACGCCACGCCCTGGTCCACAAGGAAGAGATCCGCAAAACCCTCGACGCCTACCGTACCGAGCCCTTGGAGGCCGATTGGTGGCCCGTGTCGGTGTTCTGCGAGAAGTGCAACCGCGACAACACCGCCATCGAAGGGTTCGACGGCGACTGGGGTCTGAGCTACTCCTGTCCCGACTGCGGAAACAAAGAGACCCTCGACCTGCGCAAGTCCAAGGGTGCCAAGCTTCCCTGGCGGATGGACTGGCCCATGCGCTGGGTCAAAGAAGGTGTGGACTTTGAGCCGGCCGGTAAGGACCACCACAGCGAGGGGGGCAGCTTCGACACGGCCAAACTCACCGTGCAGGTGTTTGGCGGCGAAGCTCCGGTCACCTTCCAGTACGACTTTATCTCCATCAAGGGGCGGGGAGGGAAGATCAGCTCTTCCAGCGGCGAAGTCATCGGCCTCGATGACGTTCTGGAAGTGTATACTCCCGAAGTTACCCGTTTTATGTTTGCGGGCACCCGTCCCAACGCGGAATTTGCCATCAGTTTCGACCTCGACGTTCTCAAGCTCTACGAGGACTACGACAAGTGCGAGCGGATTTTTTACGGTGCTCACGAAGTCAACGAAAAGGAAAAGGCCAAGCAGAGCCGTATCTACGAGTTCAGCCAGCTGACTCAGCCCGAGCCGGAAATGCCCTACCAGGTGAGCATCCGCCATTTGTCGACGCTGTTGCAGACCTACGACGGAGACATTGAACGTGCCCT
>JFJP01029752.1_pt1 | contig 16432 bp, 8 predicted proteins | sample 431651 | NCBI WGS metagenome assembly JFJP01 (sample SAMN02602958, study PRJNA72255) | Microbial mat metagenome, whole genome shotgun sequencing project. | biome: fresh water; feature: sink hole; material: water; isolation source: purple microbial (photo- and chemosynthetic) mats found in... | reverse complement strand
ATCGATGAGTGGTGTGCTGTGCCGCGCAAAGCGTGCGCAGTTCCGATCCCGCAATGCGGGACCGGTGAGAGGGGGAGTTGCCATGAAAGATTATGGGGCTGCATCCATCCGCAACGTCTGCCTGTTGGGGCATGGCGGTGCGGGCAAGACCACACTGTCCGAATCCATGTTGTTTCAGACCGGCGCAACGGACCGGTTCGGGTCGGTGACAGACGGAAACACCGTCATGGACTTCGATGCCGAAGAAATCCGCAGAAAGTTCTCCATCAGCACAGCCATCGCACCCATTGAATGGGGCGGCTGCAAGATCAATCTACTTGACACACCCGGTTATTTTGATTTCATCGGGGAACAGAAGCAGGGCCTTGCCGTGGCGGATGGTGCCATCATACTCGCCGGAGGCAAGGATGGCGTTCAGGTAGGCACGGAAAAAGCCTGGAAGGCCTGTATTGACCGCAAGCTCCCCCATATTCTGCTCATCAGCAAGATTGACGAAGAGAATTCAGACTTCAAGAAAGTCTTTTCCCAAATGAAGGATACATTCGGAAAGAGCATCATCGCCCTCGAGGTGCCGATTTTCGAAGACGCGAAAGCTGTCGGCGTGGTCAATGTCGCCACCATGAAAGCGGCCATCCACAAAGGCAGGGAAGTCATCGAAACGGACATTCCCGAGAAAATGATGCCTTTGATTCAGGAATATCGAGACGGGATATCGGAAGCGGTTGCGGAAACCAATGAAGACCTGATGGAAAAGTATTTTGCCGGTGAACCCTTCACGGACGATGAAATCCTCCATGGTCTGCATGACGGCATTACCTCCGGTGAGATTTCACCGGTTCTGTGTGTCTCCGCCGTGACGAACGATGGTGTGAAGATGCTGATGGACGCCATGGTCAAGTACTTCCCCGCCCATATGGAGAAGGGGACTGTGACGGCAAAGAATCCTGCCGGCGCAGAAGTGGTGCTGAAGATCGGAGAGACCGAACCGCTTGCGGTCATGGTGTTCAAGACCGTTGTGGATGCCTTTGTCGGAAAGATCAGCTTCCTGAAGGTAATCTCCGGCACACTGAAGCCGGATTCAATGGTTTACAACATCAAGAAAGACAAGATGGAGAAAATTGCCCAGGTCTTCTTCATGAAGGGAAAAACACAGATCAGTGCGGAGCGGCTGGTGGCAGGAGATATCGGTGCCGTAACAAAGCTCACGTCCACGGAAACCAACGACACGCTGTGCGCCAAGGAAAGACCGGTCCTGCTCGAGGAAATCGAGTTTCCGGTTCCGATGCTGGCCATGGCTGTCATGCCGAAATCCAAGGGAGACGAGGACAAGATCGGAACGGGTCTGCACCGGCTCATGGACGAGGATCAGACCTTCCGCATCGAATTGAACACCGAAACCCATCAGACGCTTCTGTACGGAATCGGTGACCAGCATCTTGACGTCATCACCAGCAAACTCAGAAACAAGTTCAAGACGGAAGTCGACCTGGCTGACCCGATTGTTCCCTTCCGTGAAACCATCAAGAAGAAAGTACGTGTCGAAGGCAAGCACAAGAAGCAGAGCGGTGGTCATGGCCAGTTCGGCGACGTGTGGATCGAGTTTGAACCCGGTACGGAAGACGGACTTACCTTTGAGGAAAAAGTGGTCGGCGGATCCGTGCCGCGTCAGTATTTCCCGGCGGTGGAAAAGGGACTGATCGACTCCATGCTGCATGGCGTCCTTGCGGGTTACCCCGTTGTGCACCTGAAGGCTACCTTGGTGGATGGCAAGTATCATGATGTCGACTCATCGGAAATGGCGTTCAAAATCGCGGCGAACCTTGCCTACAAGGAAGGCGTCCGACAGGCCGGTCCCATCCTTCTCGAACCGGTTGCCAGCGTGGATGTCTATGTGCCGGACGACTACATGGGCGACATCATCGGCGACATGAACAAGCGCCGTGGCCGCATCATGGGCATGACTCCCCAGGAAGGCGGCATCCAGCAGGTTTCTGCGGAAGTGCCTGTGGCCGAGATGTTCAAGTATCCGACCGAGCTTCGATCCATGACACAGGGTCGCGGCTGGTACACCCAGACGTTCGCCAGGTATGATGAAGCACCGCCGCTGGTGGCGGAAAAGATTATCGCGGAAGCCGCGAAACACCACAAGGAGGAGAAGGAAGAGGATTAGGGTCTGCCTCTGCAGGCCAGACGACCGAAATATAACTGGTTGTTTCCTCAATCGGGTGACCCAGGAAGGAAGACGCCTCCGCATGGCCGACAAGCTGTGCGGGGGCGTTTGTCTGCCTGCTCATGGCCATCACCAGGGTGCCCAGGGTCGGTGGTGCGTCCAGATATTCATTGCCCAGACGCAGAATCCCCGCAGCATCTCCTGACTGAATCAGAAACCAGGTTCTCTCATCGCGGGACAGGGCATCCTGGCTTGAAAGGCCGTGGGAAAAGTCAATGGAGGCAATCATGAGTGTTTTCCGTCTCCCTGCGAAATCCGTCAATATTTCAGAAAGAGCCCTGCAATGGTCCGTGTCAAGGTTGCCGTGAATCAGGACCGGCAGAAGTGTCGCGGTGGGGAAATAATGCTTGAGCCAAGGGACAAGTGTGCTGAGGGAATATTCCCGTTCAAACAGCGAAGGGTCTCCTGGGGTTCCATACTTGTCGATTAATTCTGAAGCCCAATCCGATGCGGCCGACATCGTACCCTCCGGGGTGGACCAGTCCAGCACGGATGTCTGAATGCGGGATATGCCTTCCCGTTTGTGGTTCGGTCCCAGGAGTATGATTGTTTCCGGCATATTGCCGTTGCAGCGTGATGCCGCATCGGAGAGGACCCGCCCGATCAGGGGAATTGCCGCATCATGGTGGGGAAGGACGAGTCCAAGCGGTTCCCGCTCGGGAAGGATGACAGCCGGTTGCCCGTTCAGGGGGAAAGCTGTCCGCCAGCGCGGAGATTCCGACAAGTCCGTCTGTTTCAGCATCCAGGGGAAACCGCGCTTGTCCATGAATCTGCAGGAAATGGGCGTCGCGTTTGTCTCAGCCTGTACTTGTGCAAGGATGGTTTCAGGCAATTTCAGGGTGAGGTCGGTGGGTTTCCGACTTTTGACATCGGGCTGCAGGCCGCTGTCATTGGAAAGCAGCCCGCTGTCATTTGAAAGCTGCCCGCTGTCAACGAGTTTCTGCATGCAACCTTGCAGGCTGATCAGAAGCAGAGCCAGGAGGAGAGCCCCCTGGCAGGTCAGGCAAATCCGTTTCATGGTGCCTGCACCGTAATGCGTGACACCTCCGAGAACCCGCAGGCATCACTGTTTTCAGACTTCAGGACGGCAGCATCGGCAGAGAAACTGCCGGCCCCCGAAACACGCGCCCAATAATGCAAGGATTTTGTTGTACTGCCGCCCTTGTGGTAGAGGGTTGTGCGAATGATCCGGCCGTCCGGCTGCCACCAGATCCAGGATTGCCAGTCCTTGGACTGACCGCCCCCATAGGTGAAGCGCAATCCCGCAGGCAGCAGATCGGACAATTCATAGCCGCCTTCCGGAGAGGATTTGTCGAATTCAAGGGACAGCACCACTTCGACTAGATCGAGCGGTCCGATATCCGAGGTTTCCAAACCATTGACCAAATACTTGCGTGAAATGGAGACGACCTTGTTCGAGCCATTGTCCAGTTTCGCGGCGCTGCCGCGCGATACAACGGCCATTTCCATATCGCCTGCAATATCCTCGAACTGCAGACTGGCCAGCAGCTCCGGCTTGACCAGTATCTGAAAGGTTTCTGACCCTTCGAGTGCAAACGGCATGCGTTTTCCGTCCATGACCAGGGTGGCGCTGACTTCCCGGGAGATCCTGTCCGGAAGACTGTCCAGCAGTGCGAGCTGTTCCAGCAGCACCGGTCGTTCATCCGTGCCGTTGTTCTGGAGATAGGCATACAGGGCATCCCGATCCGCATGCCCGATTTTCTGTGCAAGCATGGCGGCATAGGCTGTCATCTGCAAAGTATCATCCTTGTCGCGCCCAAAATCAAACCAGCGATAGGGAAGGCCTTGTTTGCCGTATGCGGCCGCAAGGGAATCGTACACGGAGGCAGCAGTTGCCAAATCGCCGAGATCCGCCAGCGCAAGCGCGTAAATCATTCTCTCATCATCTTTCAAGTCCGTTTCCGCCACCAACGCACGCAGATCCAGCAGCACGGGTTCACCCAGAGAGGCGAGACCCCATCGTGCCGCCGCCGCATCCATGGGAAGCGCGGTCTGATCTTTCGAGATATCGGTAAAATATCGCCGAAGCTGTTCCGTATCGAATTTCTCCCGTGCAACCGAGCAGACTTTTGCGGTCAGCAGCGTATCCGTGCTGTCGTAGGGAAGCAGGGCGATTCCCCCGTCATCGCCCTGCCAGAGGCTGAAATCCTCATCAGGAACCTCGTCAAGATAAGGATCCGCCAGAACGTCCTTCAGATATCCGGCGGCCAGCTGTCTCGCGAGTCGTTTGTCCACACGATTTCCATAAGATCCGTACAAATTCCATAGGGTTCGCTGCAGGACTGCATACTTCCTGTTGCTGATGGTCAGGATGGCAGGTGAACCGGTCGATTCCAGTTTCATCCCGCTCTTTACCGGCAGAAATGAAGTGTGCTGGATGGTCAGCAGGTTTTTTTCCACGCGAAGTATGCGTTCCACCGAATCGGAAAAAGTTCCGTTCATCCCCTTCATGGTGAGGGTTACCTTGCCCGCCGTGAGGGGTTCGAGCGGTATGGCGGCATATTCCGACCCTGTGGCGCTTGCTTCCTTTGTGACGGTCATTCCGTCTTCCGTCAGCAGGGTGACGGTGAACCTGGTTTCCCGCTCCTTCATGCCTGTTCCATATCCCCGAAGAAGGAGAATCGGCGCATCCCCCTCGAGACACGCTTCCGGGGCGACAATCCGGAGGAAGAAGGGCAGGGTGGAGAGGAGCGGGGTTGTGCCGGCACCGGCCTTCAGATCCTCTGTGACCGCCTGGGATGTAATCCGGAAGGTGGTGACGTTGTCCGGCAGCTGGAAGGAAATCCAGCCGTCACCTGTTGCGTCGGTCGAGGTTGATCCGAACCAGGCCGTGTCCTTGAAGTCTTTCCGGACGGGGCTGCCCATGTCGTCGCCTTCTCCACCTTCAGCGCCAGGTGCATTTGCGTCTTCCTGGTCGTAAAGCCGATGCGAGAGGTACGTATGCAGTGTGCCTGTCTGGAACACTGGCGAATAAAGGGATTGCAGCGGTTCCGCAGTTTGTCCGTACAGGGCGAAATAGGCTTCATCCACGATGGCGAGATTGATCGACGCCTCCACCGGATTGCCGACGGCATCCGTGACATGGACACGCACCGAAGCGGTCTGGCCGGGGCGATAGGAGGACGCATCCGGGAATGTCTCGACTTTCAGCTGTCTCTCGGACACCGCATACCGAACCGTGCAGGCGTCCGTTTCCGTCAGCTTCTTTCCGTCGAACACCACGGCCACGCCCATCAGATTTGGCAGAAAGGCAGGGTCGAAAAGGAATTCATGAGAGGTTTGTTCCGTGACGGAATGAGCGATGTGTCCTTCCCTCATCTGCATGTACAGAATCCGTATCCCGGCATTCGTCGCAGGCATTGCCTGCGCTTCGTCCGCAGTGCCTGTTTCGTCCGTAGTGCCTGCTTCGTCCATACTGCCTGTTTCGTCCGCAGTGCCTGTTTCGTTCGTACTGCCTGTTTCGGCCGTTTCTGCCTGTTTCCCGTTTTTCAGCAGGTTCAGACGTACAGTCTCATTCATGCGATAACCGTCCGGATGGCCCTCGGTTTCCAGCTGGTAGTAGTCCGAACCGCCATATCCGCCATACCAGCCGTACCACGATGTCAGGTAACGGGTTTCGACGACCGGCCTTCCCAGGGAGTCTGCGAAGCCCAGTTCGACACGGTACTCCCGATCCGGCTGATAGCCGGGGATGGTCATGGTTTGCCGCAGCAGTCCCTGCACGGTTGTCCCATCGAACACGGCGACCTGCCGGTTCACTTCGAAATATTCGTATTGATCATAGGAAACTTTGTTCACAAAGTCGTAACCCTTGCCAATGGTCCTGTGATCCCAGTAATGCTCGTAGACGACGCCATGGACAGGCACATCCGCCGTTTGGCCTTTGTAGGAAGCAGTTTCGGGCATCGGCTGCCAGCTTGCGTCCACATTGGATTTCGCCGCATCGGGATTGATGCGGTTGACGTGGATGTCGACTGTGAAGGTGCCGCTGTCCATGGAGGATTCCATCCAGGCCATCGTATCCCGTGGGAACACCGTGAAGGTTTCATACAGGGATATCTCTGCTTCTTCCGGATTTTGAGCCCCTGCGTGGAACCAGCCCGCCTGGGGTTGCCAGGATATGGGCGTCGTGATGTCCGGAATGGTCGCGGAGGCCAAGGCTTCCCCTTTTTCATCCAGCATCAGGGTGATGGCATCAAGATCCCTGCCACCGTAATAAAAGGAAGAATCGAGCAGGAGACCTGGAACCGGTGTACCCTCGAAGAAGCGTCCCGAGATGAGTGCCTCGGCTTTTTCTCCAGGAAGGAGGATTTTATTCCGGATGGAACCTGTGACCTGAAAGGCAGGTTTGACGTAGCGGAAGATGTCGATATATCGCTGCCCCAGTTCCGTGTCTCCATCCCGTAGTGTGATACGGTAATTTCCTGGTTCAAGGTTCTCCAGCACGAATTGTCCTTCGAAAGTCCCCCGATCTCCGAGGATGACGGATTGTGTTTCGAGTACCAGTTCGCTTGATTGTTCATCGGACCACCAGTAAGCGTTCTTTTCCAATTTCATCGTGAGGTTGCCGGGGATGAAACCTGGGTCCCGCGGGCGCAGGACTCCCCAGAAGGATACGGTGTCGGTGGGCAGGTAGGTGGAGCGTTCCGTGTACAGGTAATTCCAGTAGGCGTTTTTCTGCGTCCTGTCACCGGTTTCATTCCCGTAATAGTCATAAATGGAAGGCGCGGAGAGGACCGCCACGAATGTGGGGTGTCCGTCGCGGGATGCCTGCAGGAAAGCCGGAACGCTGTCGCCTTTGCCATACGGCAGGCCGGGCAGCAGGACCGTGCCGTCATTACCGGTCACTCCCCGGGATGCACCGGCGCTCTTGAGCGCAACGCCCGAGAGCGCCTGACCGGATGCCAGGTCGTTCGCCCAACCCAGTGTGCCGCTTTCCGTGATGTTCAGGTAAAGCATCAGATCATTGACCTGCAGAAAGCCATAGGCAGTCTGACCGTCGGCGAGGCAGGAGATCAGATAATGTCCCTCCGGCAGAAGGTCTGGGAAAATCAGCATCGTCGAGGAATCGTCGGAATGAAGACTCGTTCTGAAGGATTGTATCTTTTTCAAAGAGGTCGTGTCCGGCAGGTGGCGGGTGTTCCGGTCTGCCCAGTACGGGATTGCCAGTTCCGGTGCGAGTGCATGCTGGAAAGCATCCGCTTCCGGATACTGCCATACTGTCACTTCCCATTCCGACTTCAAGGTATCGTCGTCGCAGGAAACCGCGTAATAGGGCGTCTGGATGGAAGAGGCGTTCGCATTGAAATCGATGAGGTTCATATAGCGGACTTGTGTGGATGGAACTTCCAGTTGAGTCTGAAAGGTGAAGACAGTCTCGGTTTGAATTTCCTGGGGACTCCCGGCCAGCGTGACTCCGGCCTTCAGGGTGCCTCGGTACAGGGTGCCCTGGATCAGGTTCTGCGAAGGAATGAATACGGCCGTATCCTTATGAATTTGCCATTGTCCCTTCACCGCTTCGCCATCTCCCTCCGGGAGAATGGGAACAAGGGAGAAAAGCGCTTCGCATCCGGAAAATCCAGGGTCGCTGAATCTGATCTCGATGCCGGTGTCGGGTGGAACACCAGTTCCACGCTCGGCGGGCAGCGTGGAAACGACCCGGAAGTCTCTTCTGGTCTGGAAAGCCCAGGATTCATGAAGATTCGCATCCGGATGATCCAGCGTGAACCGATAAAGCTGACCCGCGGCAAGGGTTTCATCCGGTATCAGCTGCGCGCCGTCGCCTTCCGCCTGCAGCTTGAATCCGAACCTTGGCTGAACCTGAATGTTCTTGGCGAGATTATCGAGGCCGATGTTCTGTACCGGATTTCCTTCGGCCGTTTTAGGAAAGGAAAGATGAAAAATGGTCTTCAACCCGATTCCGGTTGCGGTGTCGTCCTGCGCGGTCATCAGGACGCGTGGCCGTTCCCCGGCTTCCTCACCGGAGGAGGCGGAAGCGGTAGTTCCCGCTGTCCCCGAGGTGGCGGAAGCGGCTGGTATTTCGGGCTGCTCCCGGCTCATCAGGATTACCCCGAGGCTGATGCCCGCCACCAGGAGCATGACGATCAGGCCTGCCCACCAATACCTTTTCAGGAGATTCGATGCATTCATGCTGTTCCTCCCATGCGGCCGGTTTATGGCGGGAAGGTCGGATGGCATTCAGGTTTGAACGGATCATTGAACGGATCATTGAACGGACATGCGCACATTCTCGAGGACAGGATCCCGATAGGCGACAACGCGGCTCTTGCCGGTATGTTTTGCTTCATACAGCGCTTCGTCCGCATGCCCGATGATATCGGCCATGCCAGTCCCTGCAGGTTCCGTGCTGATTCCGAAGCTGGCGGAATTTTGGAAGCGGGTTCCGTCACTGGTTGCATAAACCTCGCTCCGTATTCTGGCAAGGATGGTTTTGGCGCATTTGGCAACATCAATAGCCGGCGTGTCCTGAAAGGTTGAAATCAATTTCTCGCCGCCATACCGGAACGAACGGCCGCCATACCGCTTCGTCTCTTCCCGCAGAATGCGTCCGACCACGCGGAGCACCTCGTCTCCCATTGCGTGGCCATACGTGTCGTTCACTTTCTTGAAGTTGTCAAGGTCGAGTATGATGACGCCGACTGTTTTGGCTGAGGTGTAATGCCCTTCCTTGATGAGGGAATCCAGATAATCCCGGTTGCGGAGCTGGGTGAGTCCATCCGTGATGGCAATTTCCCGCATCTCCGTGAACAGACGCGCATTTTCAAAATAGACGCTCAGCTGGGCGGCGATCAGTTCGAAGAACTCTTCCCGCTGCTTCGACATCATATTGGGTTGTTCGTAATAGACGGCAATCAGCCCATATTGACCATTTCCGCGCCGGATGGTGTAAACACCCAGACTTCCCTTCAGAAGGGAGCCGAACGGCTGTTTTTCAAGGTTGTGAAGCACAAGGGAAGACTGCATGATGCCAATCACCTGCATGGACAAATCGAAGAATTTTGTGTCGAACTTGCCCCGCAGAGCGCTTTTCATGACATTTTCCTTCACATAGCGCGATTCACCGATATCCACCAGAATGGCGCAGGCGGAGACACCCATCACCCCGGCCAGGACATCGTCGACACTGTCGAGCATGGTGTCGAAGTCAAGAATGCTGCCCATATAGGTATTCACCTGCTTGAACAGACTGCTCAGACTGATCTGCTCCTCAAGCTGACGGATTTTCCTGTCCTTTTTCTGGACCTCGAGGCGTATGGCGTCCATGGCGCCGGATATGGCTTCCAGACTGGTTTCTATGGCATTTTTCACGTCGGTCATTCAGGCGCCTCCATGGTTTGCTTCTGTATGCGAATCCAACCTGTCCCGCATGCTGCTGCATGCAGTTCAACCATATCATATCCTGACGGTCCGCACCATCCCGCCTGACCGTGGAATGGGACCAAACGGCATGGATTCCTGCATCACAACACGCAAAATCGAGTTATGACAACGGGATCATTCGCGGATTGCTTGTTTTGATTGCTTGTCCGATACCGGAAAAGCAGTAATTTCATACAAAAAACTGGCTGATTATCCAAACCGATGCGTTGACAGGTTTGGACACGAGGCATTAAATGGGTAATGTAATTCATGAATCAATCAAGACGCCCAAATATTCATCCATGCAAACAGGAGGCGGAAACATGGCAAACGTAAGAATCGGGTTCATCGGCTGCGGCGGTATCGCAAATCAGAAACATTTCCCCGGCATGATTCAGCAGAAAGGCGTGGAGCTTGTCGCTTTTTGCGACATCGTCACCGAAAAGGCCCAGGAGGCCGCAAAGAAATATGGAACGCCGGATGCAAAGGTTTATTCGGACTACAGGGAACTTCTCGCAGACAAGACCATCGATGCGGTTCATGTCCTGACCCCGAACGTTTCCCACTGCGAGATCAGCGTCGCGTCGCTTGAAGCAGGCAAGCATGTTCTATGCGAGAAGCCGATGGCCATCAATCCGGAAGAAGCGCAGAAGATGCTTGATGCGCGGGATCGCACGGGCAAGATGCTTACGATCGGATACCAGTATCGTCATTTCCATGACAACGTCATTGCGAAGAAAGTTGTCGAGGATGGCTGGCTCGGAGACATCTATTATGCGGAAGCTTCCTACATCCGTCGCCGCGGTGTTCCCACATGGGGTGTATTCACCGACAAATCCAAACAGGGCGGCGGTCCGCTGATTGATATCGGTACGCATGCCCTGGACCTGACATTGTGGATGATGAACAACTATGAGCCGGATTATGTGGTTGGCGCTTCCTATGAAAAACTCGGCCGCCTCCTCGGACCCGGGGAACAGGGGCAGTCCGACTGGCGCGGCCGCAAGGATTCCTGGAACAACACGACCTTCGAGGTGGAGGATTCCGCGTTTGGATTCGTCCGCATGAAAAATGGCGCGACCATCAACCTGAAGGCTTCCTGGGCGCTGAACATGGCCACGGATCCCGGCATGGTCCTCCTGTGCGGCACAAAGGGGGGTCTGGACACGAAAGACGGTGTCCGCCTGAACCATGTCGTGGCCGGTGAATCCTCGATCACGACGGTCGGGCAGAAGGTGCCGATGTTCATTCCGGGATTCGGTGGCGGGGAAGCCCCTCCGTCCCGTGAGCATGAGATTTGGGTGGCAGCCCTGAAAGGCGAGGGAGAGCTTTTCGTTCTGCCGGAACAGGCCATCGTCGTGACAAAAATCCTCGATGCCATCTACCAGTCTTCCAGGACAGGCAAGCCGGTATATTTCAAATAATCGGGACATGAAAGGAAGGCAAATCATGGACAAAATCAGCCTGGCATTGTATTCCTACGGGATGGACAGCACCTTCACGATGGAAGAAAAATTAAAGATTGCTTCCGATATGGGCTATACAGGCGTGGAATTCGCAGGCGGCTATGGAGGCCTGGAAGCGACTGAACTCAAGGCGATTCTGGTGAAATACAACCTTGTTCCCGTATCCTCGCATGTGCGATTCGATGAAATCGACAATCACCTGGCTTTCCTGAGAGAACTGGGCGGTCAAATGATCATCGTGCCCTCCCATCCGTTCGCCACGAAGGAAGAAGCGCTGGAATTCGCCGCACAGCTCAACGAGAAGGGTCGTGAAACGGCGAACTATGGGTTGAAGCTCGGTTTTCACAACCATACGAGCGAATTTTTCCCGGATGAAGGCAAACCTTTGCTGGAATATGTGATTGAGAATACGGATCCCGCTCTCGTCGGGTTCGAGTTGGACTGCGGCTGGGCATCCGCGGCCGGCATCGACCCGGTGGATTACATCAATCAGCATGCCGGTCGCTTCATGGCCATCCATATCAAGGAAAACAGCAAGGTGACCGGTCCGGACAAGCCGCGCAGCGCGAAGGACAAGACCCCGTTCTTCAAGATGGATGACAACGGCAAACCCATCTTTACCGACGAGTTCCGCAAAATGATGGAGGAGCGCGGCCGAATGAATGTCGCGGCCGGCACCGGCATCGTGGATTGGCGCAAAGTCATGGATGCCGCCGAAGCACAGGGGTGCAGGGTCCGCATCGTGGAACGCGAATGGAGCTACAACTCGCCTCAGGATCGCGTTGCCTGCCTGCGGGAGGACATCACCTACCTGAAGGGTCTATGAAGATGAAAAACATGAAATCCGGCAAGGAACAAACCCGAAATGAATACATGGCAGACGGAATACGGCTGGTCCGGAACGAAGGGGGCGCGACACTCGGGCTCTCAACGGATTCAGGGGTGAAACTGATTGAAGCCGACGGATTCCTGTTCAAGGATCTGAACAGGGACGGCAAGCTGGATAAATACGAGGATTGGCGCCTGTCCGCCCGGGAACGCGCCGAGGACCTTGCCGGAAGGATGACGGTCGAACAGATCGCCGGTCTGATGCTGTACAGCGCCCATCAGATGGTCCCGGCCATGCCGATGGGCCCGTTCGGAGCGGCAACCTATGGCGGAAAATCCTTCCCGGAAAGCGGTGCGGCACCCAGCGATCTCTCCGACCAGCAGATGGCCTTTCTTGAGAAGGACAACCTGCGCCATGTCCTTGTGACCCGGGTGAAGGACAATGAAACCGCGGCGCGCTGGAACAACAAGCTGCAGGCGTTCGCGGAGGGAATTGGCCTTGGCATCCCGGCGAACAACAGCTCCGACCCGCGTCATGGGATCGATGCGACGAAAGAGTTCAACATGGGCGCTGGCGGCACCATCTCCATGTGGCCCGAGGAAATCGGCCTGGCGGCGACCTTCGACCCGGCACTTGTCCGGAAGTTCGGAGAAACCGCCGCTCGTGAATACCGCGCGCTTGGGATCGCAACCGCTTTGTCTCCGCAGATCGATCTGGCGACGGATCCACGGTGGGGCCGCTTCAATGGCACATTCGGCGAACACCCTGGTTTGGCGGCAGATATGGCTCGTGCCTATTGCGACGGTTTTCAGACCACGCTGGATGAGGAGGGAAAGTCCCTCGGATGGGGTGCAGGAAGCGTCAACGCCATGGTGAAGCACTGGCCAGGCGGCGGAACCGGTGAAGGCGGGAGGGATGCGCACTTCAATTACGGAAAATACGCGGTGTATCCCGGTGGTAATTTCAAGCAGCACATGGTTCCGTTCACGGAAGGCGCGTTCAAGCTTGAAGGGGGGACCGGCTGCGCATCGGCTGTCATGCCCTACTACACCGTATCGGCAGGTCAGGATGGCGCAGCGGACGAAGAAGCGGGCAATGCATACAGCCGGCACATCATCGGAAAGCTGCTTCGTGAAGACCAAAGCTACGAAGGGGTTGTTTGTACGGATTGGGGCGTAACAGGCAATGAAGGTCCGGATGTCGACACCTTCTCCGGGAAATGCTGGGGAGCGGAAACCCTGACCATCGCCGAGCGCCATTACAGGATTCTGATGGCCGGCGTCGATCAGTTCGGTGGCAACAATGACGCCGGGCCTGTGCTGGAAGCGTACCGCATGGGTGTCGCGGAACACGGGGAACCCTGGATGCGGAAGCGTTTCGAACAGTCTGCCGTCCGTCTGCTGATGAACATCTTCCGCGTGGGTTTGTTCGAAAACCCGTATCTGGACGTTGCGGGGACGGTGGAAATCGTTGGCCGGTCCGACTTCATGTCGGAAGGCTACAAGGCACAGCTCAAGTCGATTGTTCTGCTGAAGAACAGGCACGGCATTCTCCCGCTGGCAAAAGGGACGAAGGTCTATATCCCGGAACGGCATACGCCGGCGATGAAGGGATGGTTCGGCATGGGGACGCCTGAACGGACTGCTCCGCCCGTCAGTCTGGAGATTGCCGGGCGTACCTTCACGGTGGTCGGTACACCCGGGGAAGCGGAATGCGCACTCGTCTTCATCCGTGGTCCCATCAATCCGATGATGCAGGCGGGGTACAGCCGTGAGGACCGCGCGGCCGGCGGGAACGGATATGTGCCGATCAGCCTCCGGTACAGACCCTACACGGCGGATCTTGCAAGGGAAACAAGCCTTGCGGGCGGAGATCCGCTGGAAGGGTTTGCGAATCGTTCGTACAGGGGGAAGACAGGGTGTACCCCGAACGAGTCCGATCTGGATCTCGTGCTTGATACCCGTCGGGTGATGGGAGACAAGCCTGTCCTCGTGATGCTGCATCTGGAACGACCGGCAATCGTTGCCGAGTTCGAGCCGGTGGCGGATGCGCTTGTGGTTTCTTTCGGGGTGCAGGATCAGGCCCTGTTCGACATGCTGTCCGGCGTGGCGGAACCCTCCGGACTGCTGCCCATCCAGATTCCCGATGGCATGACGACCGTCGAGACGCAGTGCGAGGATTTGCCGCTGGACATGACCTGTCACTGTGATCTGGAAGGAAATGCATACGATTTCGGCTTCGGGCTTTCCTGGTCCGGGGTCATCCGGGATGAAAGGACGGCCAGGTACGTCAGGCATGTCTGAATCGGGTGCACAAAGGACGGCACACCTCCTTGAAGGCGGTGTGCCGCCTTTTTCATCAAATGCCGGTGATCAGCCGTTCCATCATCAGGTGGCAGAGTCCATCCCGATAGTCACGGGTCCTGTCCCGCAGGGAAATGTCCGGAATATGGGTCGCCGGCAGGTACTCATGACACTTCTCCCTGATAAGCCGGATATCCTCATCGGCCAGTTCCCCCTGGCAGAAAAGGACCGCGTCGGGGTTGATGATGACAGCCATGGAGGTGATGAGTCTTGCCAACGCGTCGAGGGTGCGAGGCATCCCCGTCATTCTCTCTGGTTGTCCGGTCGTTCCGACTCTCCGGTATAGGGCGCTGAGCAGGGTATCCTTGTCATACAGCGGAATCCTGCCGACTTCTCCTGAAAACCCCGTGCTTCCCCGTACAATGCGACCGTCGCTGATGATGCCCGCGCCGGGTCCGAACGGCCCGATGGTGAGATAGACAACCGTTTTTGCGCTTGTTTCCAGGCATGTGTTCAGATAGCCCAGTGCCGCACAATTCATGTCGTTTTCCACGGTAACCGACAGATTGAATTGATTTTCCAGATAAGACGTCAAATCAAAGTTTTCATACCCTATGCTGTTGTGAAGCCATCGGATGCATCCGTTCGCGACCACTCCCGGTATTCCGATGGCTCCCCCATACACCTCGGGATGGCGGTGCTTGATTTCCGTGATGGCTTTTCCGAGGGCCTCGGGGCCCTCCAGGCGGTTGATGATGTGGGCCCCCTCCAGCAGTATTCTGCCGGAATAATCCGTGATGACGTGATGAAGGGTATTTTGCTCGATATGCATCACCAGGCCGAGTCGATAGTGCCTGTTGAACGCATATTTCTGGGGATGTCGTCCGCTGCCGGAGAGGTCATAGCCGATCATGGAGATTTCTCCGTATTTCTCCATGGCGTCCAGCAGGTTGCCGACGGTCGGAAAACTCAGATCCGTTGCCTTGCTGAGGTCCTGTCTGGTGGCCTGGCCCAATGTGTGAAGGGCTCTGCGAATGCGGACGATATTGGATTCTGAAGGGGTGTGGATGTTTCGGGCAGCTCTGGACATGTTGTGTTTACTCCATTCTTGCCGGTTTCGCCAGTGGGTTCCCGATGCTGGATGAAAATTGCGCGACCTGTTTTTAAAGCTCTTTAATATATCGAATTTATCATGGATTTTACGATGATGCAAATGAATCGGAAAACATGGGAAGGGAGCCACCTGCCCGCAGCCTTTCATTTCCATGCCGAATCTGGTACAATGGGGACCAGATTCGCAACAAAAGCTGGGTCTTTTTCTGTGAAAGACCTACTCGAAAAGGCAGATACAGATGAAAATCCTCGAAATCACAGCCGCGGAACGGATGGGCGGCAGAATTGTCGTGCCTGGTGCAAAAAACAGTGCCTTGGCGCTTTTGGCCGGTGCCTGTCTGTCCGATGCCCCGGTACAGATACGAAATGTTCCCGACATCTCCGATGTCGGAATTGTTCTGCAGATTATCCGCGACATGGGCGGGTCCGCCCGCAGGGAGGGCCATACCGTCACCGTCGACGGCGGCGGCATCAGAACGCCGGAGATCTTGCCGGAAGAAGCGGGAAAGATTCGGACCGCCTATTATTTTGTCGGTGCCCTTCTGGCCCGTTTCGGAAAGGTTTCCGTCGGCTACGCCGGAGGGGACGATTTTACAGAACGCCCCATTGATCAGCATTTCAAGGGTCTCCGCGCCCTGGGAGCCTCCATCATCCTGTACAAGGATCATTATGTCGTGCAAGCCGGGCGTCTCAAGGGCGCGGAGATCCAGTTCGACACCATCACCATGGGCGCCACCATCAATCTGATGATGGCGGCCGTGCTTGCGGAAGGACGCACCGTGCTTCGCAATGCGGCACGGGATCCCGAGGTGGTCGATCTGGCCGTCATGCTCAACGAGATGGGTGCCGGCATCATCGGCGCGGGAACGGAGACCATCCGCATCGAAGGTGTGATGAGACTCGGCACTGCCAGCCATTCCGTCATACCTGACCGGCTGGTGGCCGCAGCCTTCATCACGGCGTTGGGGACAACGGGGGGAAGACTGGTTCTTGATCGGGCGGTCCCAGAACACCTTGCGAATCTGATTGGGAAATACAGGGAAATCGGTTATGATTTCACCACTTCGCCGGACAAGCAGAATCTCATTGC
>JFJP01012228.1_pt1 | contig 16433 bp, 13 predicted proteins | sample 431651 | NCBI WGS metagenome assembly JFJP01 (sample SAMN02602958, study PRJNA72255) | Microbial mat metagenome, whole genome shotgun sequencing project. | biome: fresh water; feature: sink hole; material: water; isolation source: purple microbial (photo- and chemosynthetic) mats found in... | reverse complement strand
TTGCAGGGGACATCTATTAAATGTCATTAGAACGAATTTCTCGAAAGACACAAATGGATGAAGGTTTATATTATTCACTCTTTTCCTGCGTGTCCTTTTTGTCAGTCAATCTGCTTAAGATAAAGGTTGGATGCATGGCGGTATAATCTTGCCCATGCTTCCAGATCTGCAGTTGAACGATCATGTGCGCCTGCGGAAACCGCACCCATGCGGGTCCTATGAATGGACTGTGTTCCGGCTCGGGGCGGATATTGGTTTGGAGTGCAAAGGCTGCCAGCATCGTGTCATGCTCACCCGCCGCGAACTGGCAAAGCGCATGAAGGCAAACCTGACGAAACATGAAATAACCGGTGACTGTCACCTCAAATGATTTCAGGAGATTCGACCATGTCAAAACCCGCAACAGACTCCAACCCGACACCCCACCTGGGTTCGCTTCGCATCGGCTTGTTCACGGATACATATGCACCGCAGATCAACGGCGTTTCCATTTCCCTGCAGTTGGTGTCGGAGGGCTTACAGCGCAGGGGGCATCAGGTCACGATCTTTGCGCCGAATTTTCCCGGTTACAAAGACGACCAACCCGGTGTGGTGCGCCTGCCATCGCTTAAATATTTGAATGACCCGCCTATTTATGTCGCCTTATTGGGCACGCCGCGCAGTACATGGTCGTTGTCTCGAAAGCATTTTGATGTGCTGCATGCGCACAGTCCGCTGACGGTGGGTTTTCTGGCGTACTTGACGGCTTCCACCAAAAACCTGCCCCTGATCTATACCTATCACACATCCATTACGGATTACACCCATTATCTTAAAGTCATCGGCGGTACCGGGGTAATTCGGCACGCGGCGCGCTGGTTTAGCGCCACGTCCACCAACCTTGGTGATCAGATCGTAGTGCCGTCCCCCAAATTTCAGCGCCTGCTTTTGGAGCAGAAGGTGACAAAACCAATTCAAGTCATTCCAAATGGAATTGATCTTAGCAACTTTAAGGCGGCTAAAAAACCCGGAAGTTTTCGGAACAGGCTCGGGATAAAACCAGATGCGCCGATCCTGCTGTCGGTTGGCAGAGTTGACCCGGAGAAACGCCTTGATTTTCTGATCGATGCTTTTGTGCTCATGTCAGACCGCTTCCCCGATGCGCACCTTGTTTTTGCAGGAGACGGCGGTTCGCGTAAAAAATTGGAAGAACAAGCGGACGCCACAAAAGTAAGCAACCGGATCCATTTTCTCGGCATGGTTGATCGCGCCGAACTGCCGGACCTGTTGCATGACGCGGCTGTTTTCCTTTCCGCTTCCATCACCGAGGTCCATCCCATTTCCGTGATCGAGGCGATCGCGTCTGGATTGCCCCTGGTGGCAGTTCAGGATGAAGCTTTTGAGGGGATGATCGTGGAAAACGAGAACGGTCATTTGACAGCGCCGGATGTGAGGGTGTTTAGTGACACGCTGGCGGCGCTGTTGGCTGACCCTGAAAAACTTGTGCGTTATGGGAAACGTTCCATGGAGTTGAGTGGGAAATTTTCCATTGAATCCCAGGTACTGACGCTGGAAAATCTTTACTTTGAAGCCATTCTGCAGAACTGGCGCGGAAGTTTTGTCTCGCGCATTTCTGCGAGATTGAAATTCTAAAAATAAAGCTCCCGGCGCGGTAACGACTTCAGCAGGCGCGTTTCGTAAAACCGACCGGAGCCGGACCCGGACCCGCGAAGTCAAATGATTTATCAGGGAGTATAATTCTGCCCCGATGCCAATATTGGATTCTCACACCATTGAATTTTTCAGCCGCAGCCCCGAGCAAACGCGCCGTATTGGCATGCGTCTCGGCGGTGAGATCAAAGCAGGGGATGTGATCTGTTTGCAAGGCGACCTTGGCGCAGGGAAAACCACTTTTGTGCAGGGACTTGCGCAGGGTTGGGGCAGCCAGGATCCTGTCTCAAGCCCGACTTTTATGATCGTGAACTTATACCGCCGGGCGAATGGCGGACAATTCTTTCACCTGGACGCATATCGTCTTGAATCTGTGCCAGAGGCTGAAGAACTTGACCTGGATGCCATGCTGGCAGAAGGGGCGCTCATCATTGAGTGGCCCGAACGTCTGGGTGATCTGATTCCCAAAGAGCGGATGTGGATCAATCTTGATCACATTCAGGAGGAACAGCGTCAGATGCGGTTTAATGCGAACGGCAGCCGCTATGACGGGCTGCTTGAATCCATCCGCCAGTCCGTGTTTGGAGGGTCATAATGTTACTTGCCATTGACACATCCACCGCACAGGTGGGATTGGCTTTATATGACGGCATGCAAATTTTGGGCGAGATGACGTGGACAACGCGCCAGCACCATACTACTGAACTGGCGCCTGCAATCTCCGGGCTATTGGGTCGGAGCGGCATTATGATGGATATGGTCAGCGCCCTGGGGGTGGCGATCGGTCCCGGGTCGTTTACAAGTTTGCGGGTCGGTTTGTCATTGGCAAAGGGGATCGCGCTTGCGCGTCACCTGCCGATGATCGGAATTTCCACGTTAGATATCATCGCGGCGGCGCAGCCTGCCGGGGAGCATCCACTGGCAGTGGTGATCCAGGCCGGGCGCAAACGCATCGCTGTCGGTTGGTACCAATTTTCAGAAAACAAGTGGCAGGCGCAGGGTGAGGTCAAGAGCGGCACGATCGACCAGTTGGCAGACGAGATCGACCGTCCAACATATATTGCCGGTGAATTAACATCCGAAGACCGCAGCCGTCTGACGCGCAAGCGGTCAAATATCCTGCTGGCAGCGCCTGTGAATTGCATCCGCCGCCCTTCGATCCTTGCCGATCTGGCCTGGGCACGCTGGCAAAAAAATGAGGTGGAGGACCCTGCCGCACTCGCACCGATTTATCTGCATGTCGAGGGAACGCCGATTTTATGAGTGTCACCCTGCGGAAAATGACACTTGATGACCTGGAGCAGGTGGTTGCCATTGACCAGGTGTCGTTCAGCCTGCCGTGGCCTCCGCGCTCGTTTCGATTTGAGTTAACTGACAACCCGGCTTCGCGGTGTTGGGTGGTTGATATGGATGGGCTTGTGGTGGGTATGGTGGTTGCATGGTTGATCGTGGATGAGATCCATATTGCGACGATCGCAACGCATCCAGACTTTCGCAAACAGGGAATTGGTGAAAAGCTGCTCTCGCACACATTACAGTCTGCCAAAGACGAAGGTGCGGTCAGTTCTTTCCTGGAGGTTCGCGAAGGCAATGCGGCTGCGATCATGATGTATCATAAATTCGGCTATGTCGAAAGCGGACGCCGTGCAGGTTATTACAAGGATAATGACGAAGACGCAATCCTGATGACCCTCACCATGCTGACTCGTTGAATTACAAAATCTGCCTGGAGTAATGCCATGACTGCCGAAGAATCCATTTCTCGAATCGCACAAGAAGTCTCTGTCTGCACAAAATGCGTATTGCATGAATCACGTAAAAAATCAGTGCCAGGCGATGGCCCGGCAACTGCTGAGATCATGTTCATTGGCGAAGGGCCTGGTTTTCACGAGAATGAACAGGGGCATCCATTTGTGGGCGCATCGGGAAAATTTTTAGACCAACTGCTGGCACAAGCCGGCGTGACCCGTGAAGATGTGTTCATCGCCAATGTGGTCAAGTGCCGGCCGCCGGGAAACCGTGACCCTTTGCCCGATGAATTGGCGGCCTGCGGTATTTACCTTGAAGCGCAGATCGAAGTCATCGATCCAAGTATCATTGTGACACTGGGCCGCTTCTCGATGAGCAGATTTTTCCCCGGCGCAAAGATCAGCGCAGTGCATGGGCAAATGCAAAAAATTGGCGAGCGCTTCGTGATCCCCATGTTCCACCCTGCGGCGGCGCTGCACCAGGCGGCGCTGAAACCATCCATTTTGGGCGATTTTGCAAAATTGCCAGAACAATTGAATGAAGCACGGGCTGCCCTGGGAAAGCCTGTCATTGTCTTCAAACGCAAATTGGAAGAAATTCCAGATACGAGCCCAAAGCAATTAAATTTATTTTAAGAAAAAGCCAGACATGTCTGGCGAAAGGAAAAAATGTCCATAAAAGAAACTCTGATCGAAAAATTAAAGAATAAAAATGCCAGGATCGCCATTCTTGGTTTGGGGTATGTAGGTCTGCCGCTGGCAGTTGTATTTGGTGAAGCGGGCTTCCACGTTACGGGTGTGGATCCTGATAAACGCAAAATTGCCGCACTGGTTGAGGGCAGATCCTACATCCCAGATGTAAAAACCGAAGCGGTTGAAAAATTGGTGAAAGCGGGACGGTTTAATGCCACAACAGATTTTTCCGTATTGAAAGATATGGATGCAGTCAGCATTTGTGTGCCGACCCCCCTGCGGCAGACCGGCGATCCGGATATGTCCTTCATCATTTCCGCAATGGATGAACTGGCCAAATACATGCACAAGGGCATGGTGGTCGTTTTGGAATCCACAACCTACCCTGGCACCACCCGTGAACTGCTGCTGCCGAAATTGGGGGTGGATAATGGTCTTAAGGCTGGTGAAGATTGGTTCCTTGCCTTCTCTCCTGAACGCGTTGATCCGGGTCGTGAAGATTTCACCACCATCAACACACCCAAGGTAATGGGGGGGATTACTGAAGCCTGCGGCGAAGTGGCAACTGCCTGGTACGAAGGTGCGGTCAATATTGTGCATCAGGTCTCCACAGCAGAGGCGGCGGAAATGTCAAAACTGCTGGAGAACACCTTCCGTATGATAAACATTGGGCTGGTGAACGAGCTGGCAATCATGTGCGAGCGGCTTGGGGTGGATGTATGGGAGGTGATCGATGCCGCTGCCAGCAAGCCCTTTGGCTTTATGAAATTCACGCCCGGTCCTGGACTGGGGGGGCACTGCATTCCGATCGACCCGCTATACCTTTCGTGGAAGATGAAGTCGTTTAATTACAATGCCCGTTTTATTGAGCTGGCATCCGAGATAAATACCAATATGCCCCGCTACGTGGTCAGCCGTATCATGGAGGGCTTGAATGAGCGCGGCAAGCCGCTGAAAGGGTCGAAGGCGCTTGTCCTTGGCGCAGCCTACAAGCCCGATATTGACGATGTGCGCGAGTCGCCTTCGCTGGATGTGATCGGACTACTCAGGCAAAAGGGCGCACTTGTTGAATATCATGATCCATATATCCCGAATATTCACCACGAGTATGACGGCTGGAAGATGGACAGCGTGAAGGATCTAATGAAAGCGGTGAAGGAAGCGGATGTGGTGATCATCATTACAAATCACAAGGTATATGATTATGAAGCGATCATTGAGAACGCGAAATTTATATTCGATTCGCGCAATGCCACACGCTTCGCGAAATCCGGAAAGAACCACGAAAAGGTTGAAAGGTTATAAAGGTCATTGCGGAATGGTGATCCCCTGTTATTTGGAGACCGCCTTGAGCGGAACACAGCTCTTGTAATGAGGTGTAAAGAGGTTATATGGCACATTATTTGGTAACAGGCGCGGCCGGCTTTATTGGCGCAAGGACTTCGACCCTGCTCCTTGAGCAGGGACATACTGTTGTCGGCATTGACAATATGAACGATGCCTACGACCCGCGCATGAAGGAATATCGTTTGAAAAAACTTCAGGCATTGAATGGCTTTGAGTTTATCCGCGATGATATTTCAGACCGCGAACTCCTCAACCGCAACCCGGTGATCACAAATCGAGTATTCGACGGTGTGATCAACCTGGCAGCACGCGCGGGCGTGCGTTTCAGCGTGGAAAATCCCTGGGTGTTTTTGGAATCAAATGTCATGGGGGCATTGAACATGCTGGAATTGTGCCGTCATACCGGGTGCAGAAAATTTATCATTGCATCCACATCCAGTATTTATGGCGAAAACCCAGAATATCCGACACCCGAAACAGCATCGAGCAGTGAGCCGATGCAGCCGTACGCCGCCAGCAAAAAGGGTGCGGAGGCACTGACGCATTCCTATCATCATTTGTTTGATATTGATGTGACCGTTGTCCGCTACTTCACGGTTTACGGACCTGCAGGACGCCCCGACCTTGCCATCTTCCGCTTTGTGAAGTGGATCATGGAAGGTGAGCCGATCCGCATCTATGGCGATGGAAATCAATCCCGCGGTTTTACCTATGTGGATGATATTGCGCGCGGGACGATCGCCGCGCTTAAGCCGCTGGGTTATGAGATCATCAACCTTGGCGGGCATGAGGTGATCTCCATTAATGGGCTGGTTAAATTGATCGAGGATCTAACAGGCAAAAAAGCCAACGTCCAATATGGTCCGCCGAACCTGGCGGATATGTTCATGAACCAGGCAAACGTGACCAAAGCCCGTGAAATGCTTGGCTGGAATCCGCAAGTCAACCTGCGCGAGGGGATTGGAAACCTGATCAATTGGTATAAAGCAGAACGAAGCTGGGCGAAAGATATCTTGACGCCCTAATTAATGCAGATCACGAATATAGCCCGGCTATATTCGTGATCTGCATTTGTAATTTTCCCATGTCCCTTTTCTCAAAATTCAAAGACGACCCGTTGATCGGCAGGGTGATCCGCTCGAGCGGTGTGTTGTTCAGCAGCAACACCATCAGCCTGGCGCTAAGCGTGGTGCAAAGCGTCCTTGCCGCGCGTCTGCTTGGACCTGCCGGCTTTGGCCTGGTTGCCATTGTCACCAGCTACGCCACTACCGTGAATGGATTCTTATCCTTTCGGATGAGCGAGTTGGTGGTGCGCTATGGCGGAGAATATCTTGAAAAAGATGAAAAGGAAAAGACAGCAGCGCTGATCAAGGCGGCGGCGTTGAGCGAAGCGGCAGTTTCCCTGTTTGCATTTTTTGTTGTTGCGGCAACCGCTGCACTGGCTTCCCAAATCATTGCCAAGACCCCCAACACAGCAATGCTTTTTATTGTCTATAGTCTTGGCTTGCTGGCAAACTTCAACACCGAAACATCCACCGGCGTTTTGCAGATGCTGGGGAAAATAAAATATCAAGGTTTGGTTAATCTCACCCAAAGCCTGCTCACGGCGGGATTAATAACTTTTGCGTTTTTTACAAAGGGCAGCCTGCAATTTGTTGTGTACGCTTATCTCGCTGGCAAAGTTGTGCTGGGTTTTGGTATTTTCTCCATTGCATTTTTCCAGCTTACCAAAAAACTCGGGAGCGGTTGGTGGAGTGGCATGACATTGCGGCATGCGTTCTTTCCCGCGAAGCAATCTTCTGATGGGTTGCAGCTTACTCCCCTGAGACCCGACCTGTTGGATAGCGCCAGGAATCGCAGTACGGTGCAAGTGTCGGGCGAAAATCAAACCAACCCAAGCCATGAGATGGACTTGCGTGAACTCTTCAGGTTCGCATTCAGTTCCAATCTCAGCGCCACAGCCATCCTTGTTTTTCGCGAAAGTGAGATCCTTTGGGTGGGGTATTTTCTCACCAGTGAGGCGGCTGGTTATTACAAAGCTGCGTACGCCATTGCCAGTTTGCTCTCGGTGCCGGCGAATCCGTTCATCCTTACAACGTATCCTGAAATTAATAAATTGATCGTTCAAAAATCCTGGCTGCGATTAAAGGACTTTCTTAAAAAAATCACCGCCATCGCTTTCGTATACAATCTCGCGCTTGCCGCAGGTTTTGTCATTTTTGGCAAATGGCTGCTCTCCATTTATGGTGAGCAATATACAGCCGCGTACCCTGCGCTTATCGCACTGCTGGCGGGCTTCACGTTCAATTACATTCTCTTTTGGAATCGTCCGCTGCTGCTTTCGCTTGGCTTGCCTGAATTCCCGCTCAAAACCACTGTCATTGCGGGCGCTGCAAAACTTGCACTTGCGTTCCCGCTTGTGCCATATTTTGGATACGTTGCCGAAGCTGTGCTGCTATCCCTTTATTACATCACCTCCGTCGGGACGATCGTGTGGCGGGGTGTGAAGGAAATTAGAATGAGGGATGAAGGATGAAAATTGCGCTAATTACCAATTCGCGAATACCGTCATTAACTGCCAATTCGATCCAGGCGATGAAGGTGGCCCAGGCTTTGATGCAGTTGGGACATGAGATCTGCATATTTGCCCCTGCGGAAGTGGAACCTGCGACTCGTGAAGTTTTGCTCGCTCATTATGGCTTACACCTCGTGCCTGACCTTAAATTGATCCCATCCATAAAATTGTTCAAACGGCTTGATTTTGTTGTTCTTGCCCAGACTGCTGCCAAAAAATTTGGCGCTGATCTGATCTACACCTGGCTTCCACAATCTGCTGTATTCGCCTTAATGCGTGCTGATCCTGTTGTACTTGAAATGCATGCAGATGTGGCTGGTAACGGCGCATGGTGGTTGCGGGAATTTTGGAGAAGACCCGGCCGCAAATTGATGACGGTCACTGTAGCGGCATTAAAGACCGCTTTGGAACGCTCGACTAATCTCCAATTTGAAAATGAATCGCTGCTCGTGGCTCCCAATGGTGTTGAATTGGAAAAATATTCGGCTTTGCCGGCCCCTGCCAGGGCGCGTGAACAATTAAACCTAAACGAGGGGCTGACGGTTGGATTTACAGGTCACATTTACCCGGGGCGCGGCGCAGACTTGTTGTTTGAACTTGCAAAGCAAATGCCAATGGTAAACTTTTTATGGGTGGGCGGCACGCCCGATCTGGTGGATTTTTGGCGGGTCAGGTTGATTGAAGCCAATATGACAAATGTGAACATGACGGGCTTTGTGAAACACGAGGTCATTGCGTTGTATCAAGCCGCATCAGATGTGCTGCTTATGCCGTACAGCCGCTCCATTTCCGCCAGCAGCGGGCAGGATATCGCCGAGGTCATTAACCCTATGAAGATGTTCGAATATATGGCTGCGGGGCGGGCGATCGTTTCGGCAGATCTGCCTTCGATCCGGGAAGTGTTGAACGAGGGGAATGCGGTCTTTTGTGAACCCGCTGACCTATCCAGTTGGAGATCGACGATCGAGTCCCTGCTCGCCGATGAACCGCGCAGGCTTGCGCTCGGCACTCAGGCGCGGAAAGATGTGGAGCAACTGACATGGGTGAAGCGGGAGGAGAGGGTGATGGAGAAAATTATTGGATGATCAAATCTTGTGCAAGATAAAGGCTTTGGAAACCATAGGTTTTTCCAAAGCCTTTTCATTTTTTGTTTATTTTTAGTCACCCTTGAGACTGCATGCGGTTGGATTTGTTGGCCGGGTGAAATGGATTTTACCCGGAAGAAAAAATCCGACCTCATACATACTGGATGTAGATCATCTCCGCCGCACCCTGCGTGCCATTTTATTTTCCGTATTTGGTAAGGATACGCAGGAAGATCTCCCTGTCATCTGGCATGATCTCTGCGATCTCAAAACCAACACGATATAAATTCGGTTCAATCTCATCCATCTTGCACCACTTTGTGCGTGCAATGAATATAATGAACGGCCTGTCTGCCAGATCAGAGGTCAGTTCAAGGCGCAGGTAATAATCCTTTTGAATTTGAAGCGGCACAGTTGTTTCCAACTGTAAACCGATGGCGCCAACCTCCACCATGTGTCCCAATATTTCCTGCGTATCATCATTGATCACGCGCATGTAAAAAGAAAACTTTTTTCTGGGGGTAGTCCGTCGTTCAGGCATGGAAATTCTCCTTTACTGCTCGCTGCATAAATAACAAAACTTGCTGCAAGAGATCAAAAATATGAGGTTTGATTCCGCTTTGGTTATTCATGCAGCCATTTGTTGTAAGATGAACTTAATTCCATTAATCCTACCACTTTAGCTTCTCCCAAAACATAAAGTTTGGGTTAAATTTCTCCCGCCGTACAAATGCCGGCATGAACGGGAATAATTATTTGATGGCGGTTTTGCGGGTTTCTTTCGAGGATCGATCCCGAAATTATACGCCCCGCTGATCTTGGCGGCAAATGTCCTTTTTCCCCGGGTTAACCTGCTCTCCAGGTCTTGTCAGGGATGCATTCCAGCTTTTCATTTTTTCGCTTTCGACACGCATAATATCTTGTGACCTTTTCCAAAACATTGTCCATGTTACCTCGACATTCCACCTGCCGACGGAGGCGCTGCTGATGTTCCGACGTCAATGTCGAAAAATTTTGCTGATATACTAAGAAAAATTCCCGATCAATACAGCTTGTTTTATTTCCCCAAGGCATTATTTATGACCCAAAAAACTGTTTCGCTCACCGATCTAAATACCGCCAACGAAGAAGTACTGGCTCAAAAATTTCAGGTCTCAGTCAGGCTTGCAAAACGGATCATTGCCCTTCGTCCCTACCAATCGGCTGAGGAGCTTAATAAAGTTTGGGGGGTCGACCCAGCTATTTTGCAGCGCATTGTATTGCTGGTCAGCGATTCTCCGCATGAACTGGTCCATGATGTGACGGTCAAAGAAGTTCAGATTTTTCATGAAAATGCGGTTTCTCCCGGGGAGGCTGAATCCAAAAAACTTCCCCAGCGTATGGACCAGGAACAGGCCGAAAGTCTTCCCCGGTATGTACCGTCTCCAAAGGCAGAAAAAAAATCCTGGAAAACAAGCATTCTTCTGGCATTGATACTTTTGGCTGGGGCATATTTTCGGTTTACAGGATTAAATTGGGATGACGGACAGCACCAGCATCCGGATGAACGTTATATTTCAATGGTCGTGGATCAAATAGATGATGTCAACGGGGCCGACGAATATTTTGACACCCTTAACAGCCCATTAAATCCGCTGCGCTTTGGCTCCTATACCTATGGCATGTTCCCTCTGTTTTTTACGCGCATGGTCGCAGAGTGGGTGGGAATGGGGGGCTATGACTCGATCACGGTGGCAGGCAGGGCAATGTCTGGCGTGTTCGATCTGCTTGCTGTTTGGATGCTTTACCTTTTGGGAAAGCGCCTGTACGACAGGCGTATTGGAGTCCTTGCGGCGGCCTTGGGCGCGGCGGCTGTTCTTCCGATCCAACTCTCGCACTACTTTACAGTCGATTCATTTTCCACGGTTTTTGTCATTGCTGGTTTTTATTTTGCGATCCAGGCAATTCCGATCCATGCCCCCGATGAAAAAATTACCTGGTCGAACCTGCTTCATTTTGCCTTGTTTGGTTTTATTGTTGGGATGGCAGGAGCCTGCAAAGTAAATACCCTGCCGCTTCTTGGAATTATTGCCCTGGCTGGAATGGCATGGATCATTGCTAATTGGAAAAATGAGAAGTTCTTTTCCGGATTAAAAATCATTCTGCCGGGATGTGGTCTGGCGATCTTTGCCGCCCTTTTGGCTTTTCGAGTTTTCCAACCCTATGCATTTTCCGGGCCTGGTTTTTGGGATTTGAAACTTAACGAAAATTGGTTGACCGTTATGAAAGAGGTCATTGACCATGTGGCGGGGAATTCCGATTGGCCTCCCAATACTCATTGGACAAACCGCCCGGCCTCGTATGCCTGGACGAATATGGTGGTCTGGGGCATGGGCATCCCTCTTGGGCTGGTTGGCTGGCTGGGGTTGGGATGGGCTGCAAAGCGTATCTGGACCGGGGATTGGCGTCGTCACCTGCTACCTTTTGTCTGGGTGACCGGTTATTTTTTCTGGCAGAACATGCAGTTCTGGCGCTATATGCGCTATTTTCTGCCGATCTATCCCCTTCTCATTTTGTTTGCCGCCTGGGCTTTGGTGGAGATTTACGACCAAACCGGTGAAAGCCGCAGGAAACTTTTGGCCAATGGAATAAAATCCATGCTGAAATTTTCAAATTGGAAATACACCTGGAAGGGTGTGGCAGGTGTATTGATCCCTGCCATCGTCCTGATCGCAACCTATGGGTACGCGCTGGCTTTTATCAGCATTTACAATGAACCCATGACGCGCATAGCTGCTTCTGAATGGATGCTGGAAAATATCTCCGCCCCGTTCAATGTAATTGTTGATTCTCCTTTAGGCAGTAATTCATACCCTGTGGCGGTGGTCAACCGCCAGATGATCGAGCCGGGCAATTCCGGGTCTGCCAATATCCATGTCCTTCAGTATGGAACGGCCTCAAAAATAACCACTACTGATATCCGCCAGGTAGGTGTGAGTTTATATTTCAGTTTGACACGGGACCCGGAAGGACAGGACATTATCACGGATGGACGCCTGGCGGTCAATGACGATGATCAAAATGAACATCAGGAAATTTCCTTCGGCGATATTGACCTGTATCCAAACGAGACCTATTATTTCAATTACAAAATACAAAGCAGCAGTCAGTTTTCTTTCTCCGGTTTCAGGCTCAAACATGTGGATGAGAACCGTCCTTCCCTGCCCATTGATTTGAGTCTGCAATCCCAATTCGGGCTGCTGCAAGATTCGATCCCGCTTACCCCCCAGGAATTCGTGACACTCAACCGTCTGGAAGTCAATGGGTTTCAACAAATTTTCGTCCCATCTGAAACCACTTTAAAGATAGCCATATATAAAGAAGATGACGGCGGTACGCCTCTGGTGGAAACTTCACAGACCCTGGCATTCCTGCAGCCAGGACTTCGGCTCTCGCCTACTTTCAGTTTTTCCCCTGTCGAATTATATGGTGAGCAAACATACCAGGTTCGTTATGAAGTCACCCAGGGTGCGCCGCTTCGCATCTTTGGGGATGCATTCACGCTTGAAACCTCCTGGGATGATGCTTTACCGCTGAATATTAATCGGTATGATGTTCAGGGTGGGATCTTTTCGCCTTTGAATCTTGAACTTTATGAGCCGGATACCCCGGAAAAGCGGGAAGCCATGATCCGGACTCTTGATGAAAGTAAATATATTGTCATCCCCTCCAACAGGGCATATGATGCCATGCCCCGTCTGCCCCTGCGCTATCCCCTGACTTTGAAATATTACCAGGCTTTATTTGACTGCGAATGCAGCGGCGATGACCTGGAAAATAAAGCCTATGGGCTTAAGCCGCCTTTTAAGAGTCCACTTGGTTTTGAGCTGATCGCCGCTTTTGAGAATCCCCCTTCATTGGGTTTTCTGACCTTCCCCGATCAGTGGGCTGATGAATCATTTACCGTGTACGACCACCCCAAAGTGATGATCTTTAAGAAATCACAGAATTTTTCAGTTGAGCATGTGGCGGCGCTTTTGAATGAGGTCGATTTGGATCAAGTCTTCTTCCAGATCCCATCGGAGTACACCCAGGCTCCCACCGCCATGAAACTTCCTTCTGACCGTCTGGCTGCGCAAAGAAACAGCGGTGAGTGGTCCGCTGTGTTTGATCGAAATTCACTGTTAAATGTCAATCAGTGGTTGGGCGGACTGGTCTGGTACCTGCTGTTGTTCCTGTTGGGTTTGGTCGTATTCCCCCTGGTTTACATGATATTCCCCTGGCTTCCAGACCGTGGCTATCCCCTTATGCGAATGGCGGGTTTGCTCGCCATCACCTGGCTGGCCTGGATGTTGGGCAGCTTTAAGATCCTGCCTTTTTCACAATTGACCATTTGGCTGTGCATCGGGCTGCTGCTTCTGCTCAGCGGGGCAGCGGCATACCGCCAGCGTGCATCCTTATCTGATTATTTCTCTTCCCAATGGAAACACATCCTGTGGACGGAAGCGATCTTCCTTGGGGTCTTCCTTGTCAGCCTCTCCATTCGGCTGGGCAACCCGGACTTGTGGCATCCCTGGCTGGGCGGTGAAAAGCCCATGGATTTCGCATTCTTTAACGCGGTTCTGCGAACAGTTTATTTTCCACCTGAACACCCATGGTTTGCCAGCCACTACATAAACTATTATTATTATGGCTATATTATTGCTGCAATCCCGGCCAAATTGTTGGGAATCATGCCGTCCATTGCCTACAACTTGATCCTGCCCAGTTGGTTCGCAATGACCGGCATCGGTGTATTCTCTGTTGCATTTAATCTGGTGGCAGGTTACCGTGATAATTCCGGGGAGGTCGAACAAAAAAAGGCCGGAGAAAAAAACTTTTTCCGGACTGGGTTATTCAACAGGCAGATTTTTAATAAAAATCTGCCTTATCTGGCAGGGGTTTTTGCCCTGATCGCTGTCCTGTTTTTGGGGAACCTGTATCAAGTGGTTGTTTTATGGCGATATCTGCCTGAGGCAACGGTTGCCGGAGTGGATGCAATATCCTCTCCTGTTGAATATGTTGGCGCTGTGGTTGGGGGAGCCATTCGAGTTTTGGGTGAGGAAGTTACCCTGCCAGGCAACAACGGGCGCTGGTATTTTGAGGCATCCCGTCCCATCCTTCAACAGGGACCTGACACACCGATCGCCGAATTCCCATATTTTACGTTCTTATATGGAGACATGCACCCGCACATGCTGGTCATGCCGATCTATGCGCTGGTTTTTGGCTGGTTGTTAAATATTCTATTGTGGCCTGTTTCTCGCATCAAATGGACCAGCCGGGTTTCAGGGTTGATCGCCGCAGGATTGATCTTTGGCGTTTTCCGTGCTTCACACACCTGGGACTTCCCGACATTTGTTGGCCTGGGCGCACTGGTAATTCTTTGGAACATCTGGTTTGCCAAATCCGATTCGGTTAAGCAGTCCATTCAAACCATTTTTGTTTATGAATTGATATTTGCAGGAATTGCCCTTGCCTTCTATCTGCCATTTGCCGAATGGTTCAAGACCGAATATGTTTCCCTTGAACTTTGGCAGGGACGCAGGACACCTTTAATCGACTATTTATTTGTATATGGCTTGTCCCTTTTCATGGTAATTACCCTCCTGATCCGAACCCTGTATCCTGACCTGAAAACTGGATATGAGAATTGGGTTTCGGCCATTAAGCAGAGGTTCTTGAATATTTTCAGATGGTCATACCTGATCTGGTATTTGGCAGCTTTTATAACTCCCTATCTCATGGGCGCACTATGGCTGTATGATTATCAAGTGCTGGCTTTTGGGTTTCCACTTCTTATCGCAATGGCTTATCTGATTCTCGTCAAGCGTGGTTTGTCTCCCCTTCAGCTGGTTATGTGGATTTTGTTTGGAGTTGGGATTTCCATTACGCTGTTTGTTGAAGTCTTTGTATTGAAAGGCGACGGTGGCCGCTCGAATACGGTTTTCCGTTTTTATAATCAAGCCTGGTTTATACTGGGGATCGCGACAAGCCTTGCCCTGGTGGAGGCATTGACTGGTTTGCAGAATTGGTCCCGCTCTGCCAGATATACCTGGGGTTCCATCCTGGGTGTGCTGGTATTATTTGCCGCCAGTTACCCATTAATTGCCACGGAAAAGAAAGTAACTGATCGCTGGCCGGATATTCAAAACCCGCCTCACTCCCTGGATGGGGCTGAGTTTATGCTTGGAGATGCCAACAGTCTCAATCCTGCAATATACAATGACGATAATCGTCCATTAAACCTTAGCCGTGATTACGCAGCCATCCAGTATATGCAGGATCACGTCAGCGGTTCCCCTGTATTTGTGGAAGGACACACCGAGGAATATCGCTGGGGTTCGCGTTTTGCAATTTATACGGGGCTGCCCTCTGTGGTGGGGTGGAGCTGGCATGTCCGCCAGCATAACTCCCTGCTGGACGGTGCCATTGTTGACAGGCTGATTGATGAGGTTGATAAATTTTACAACACGGGAGATATTCAGGCTGCCAGGCAATTTTTGGCCAGACATCAGGTCCAGTATATTGTCGTTGGCGATCTGGAACGCGCCTACTATGATCCCAATGGATTTGGAAAATTCCAGGACATGGTTAACCAGGGAATGTTGAGAATAGCCTTTGGAGATAACAGCTCCAGCTCAACCACGATCTTTGAAGTTGTCAGCATCCAATAAAGCCTGCAGGACTGGACTTGCGTAAGATCTGATCCCCCGCAGCTTTTCCAGGCAAATTTTCGTAGATTCCAACCCAACTCTGCCATTCAGGTGTCACCGCACTAAAACGTGGAGAGGCAGAAACTTGACGAAAAAAGGGGTTCACAGGCAAACTCATAGGACTACCACATCCTTGAGAGTTGCCAATGAACCCACAAGAGCTATTTTGCCCGAATATGGAGTGTCCGACAAGAGGTCAAACTGGAAAAGGGAACATTCACGTTCACAGCCAGAAAGACAAGCGCTGTATATGCGATGTTTGCCAAGAAACATTTACAACCAGCAAGGGTACGATCTTTTATCGTCTTCGTCACGATCCAAAAACTGTGCTGTGTGTGATCGTCTTGCTGGGCTATGGTTGTCCACTGCAAGCCATCGTCAAGGCTTTCGACTTGGATGAACGAACAGTCAGGGATTGGCATGAGTGAGCAGGCAAACATTGTCAAAACATTCATGAGCAGATTGTCGAGAAGAGTGAACAAGATTTACAGCAAGTGCAAGCAGATGAAATCAAGGTCAAGGCTTTGATGGGATCCTAATGGATGGCATTGGCGATGGCAGTTTCAACCCGATTATGGTTAGGCGGCGTGGTCAGTCGCAA
>JFJP01038644.1_pt1 | contig 16439 bp, 12 predicted proteins | sample 431651 | NCBI WGS metagenome assembly JFJP01 (sample SAMN02602958, study PRJNA72255) | Microbial mat metagenome, whole genome shotgun sequencing project. | biome: fresh water; feature: sink hole; material: water; isolation source: purple microbial (photo- and chemosynthetic) mats found in... | reverse complement strand
ATAACATTCCTGCTCACACCCGGAGATCCCTCGCTATCGCTTCGGGATGACAGGTCATTACGGGGTCAAAAAGGAGGAAAGAAGTGGCGATTCGTGTGGTAATTGTCATATGATGTACTTTTCAACGAATCGCCACTTCTTTCCTCCCCCCACAAATCCAAATTCCCGTGTCATCCCGAGCACCAGCGAGGGATCTCATGGGATGAGCAGGAATTAAGTATATTCCCAATTCAACAAAGCCATGGTATCCTATTTCGCCAGCGAGGGATCTTACGGCATGAGCAGGAACTTATTAACCAATATTTCCCCATAAAAAGGAGGGTATTAATTTGCGCCTTTGCGTCTTTGCGAGAAATTTACTTAGTCTCCAGATATCTGTATTCCAACTTTTCAACCCGTTCAAGGCGCTTCAATACTTTTTCTTTTGCAGAAGCTCTTATGCTTATTTTGATACTGCATAAAGTGTCAAAAATTTGTTCAAACTGACTTAATTCTTCCTCCTTAAGGATCTTCATTACCGCGTTCATAGAATCATAAGGGTACTTGATCTCATAATACTCCTTCAATGTACATTCTATGATTTCTGAATTCTGAATTGCACTTTCTGCTGCGGATCTGTAAGCATTTATTAAACCACTTACTCCTAGCAATGTTCCACCGAAATACCTGACAACGACTATAAGTACATTAGTTAACTCAAACGAATTTATCTGCCCTAATATTGGTCTTCCTCCTGTACCGGATGGCTCTCCGTCATCACTCGATCTGAACACAGATCTTTCATTACCAAGCATATATGCGAAACAATGGTGTCTGGCATCATGATGTTCTTTCCTGAGTTGATCAAGAATGGGTTTGATCTCATCCTGTTCTGTAACAGGATAAGCATATGCCAGAAAGCGGCTTCCCCTGTCTCTGAAAACTCCTTCAGCCTTTGACTTTATTGTTTTGTAAATGTCCGATGACATAGGTTAAAATTGAATATAACTCCGTGTTTTACTCCGTGATCAACTCCGTGTAACCCCGTGGTTAATAGTATTTCATTTTGTTGCAATTTAAATAATTCTCCATCTCTGTTTAATGATTATTGTAAAAAATGATACTTTTGTTTTAAAGAGACCTTTCACATGAGCGTGTTGTTAGACGAAAAAGATTTGAAGAAACTGATCGTAATCGGCGACAGAATTCTTATTAAACCAAAAGTGCCACAGTCGAAAACAAAAAGCGGGTTACTTCTTCCACCCGGAGTGAATGAAAATGAAAAGGTACAGATCGGTTATGTTGTTAAAGTAGGACCCGGTTACCCGATACCGTCTATTAATGATAGTGATGAACCATGGAAGAACAGCACTGACGAACCAAAATATGTTCCTCTGCAACCTAAAGAGGGGGATCAGGCTGTCTATCTTCAGAATAGCGCAATTGAAATTGAATTTAACAGGGAAAAGTATGTTATTGTTCCTCATTCATCCATACTTATTCTCCTGAGAGATGAAGGCCTTTTTCAATAATTGATTGTTATGGAAAACGAATATCTGAAAGGACATAAAATCCTCATTGTTGAAGACGATTTGTCGAGCAAGCTTTATCTCAACAAGATCCTCGAAAAAACCGGAGCCATTTTATACAATGCCGGTGATGGGAAGGAGGCCGTTGATTTTGTTATCAAAAATGCTGATATTGAGATCATTCTGATGGACATTCAATTGCCGGTCATGGATGGATATATGGCTACCGAATCAATCAGAAAATTAAGGGATGATATAATTATTATAGCACAAACAGCTTATGGACTTTTAGGTGACAGAGAAAAATTTACTATATCCGGATTTGACGATTATATTATTAAACCGATTATGTCACAGGCACTTATTGATAAGCTTGTAAATAGTCTCAAAAGAAAAAAACAGTGAGTCTTTAACAGATACTGCTATTCTTCATAAGCTGCCAATTCTGAAAACTCTTTCCTGAAATTTTCTATTTCCATTGCCCATCTTTCCTGTTCTGTCCTTATACTTTTCCTGTAGATTAATGTTTCCCTCATGCCTGAATCACCAGCCAGAATATCAAAAGGCATTAGTTTGTGTTCATATTCATAAGGTGGTGAATTAAATTTAAGCGAATCCTGTGGAGATGTTTCAATGATTGCATCGAAAATTTCGAGGGCAGCACCAACCGGTCTGAATTTATTCAGGTCGGTAACATGAACCTGTAATCCGTAACAGTTTTCGCCTTTAAACTTGTGGAACGTGGGTATGAAATCATGTATACGGAATGCACATCCCTTAATTTTGCGATTGTCAAGGTTCTTTTTGAGTTCTACTGAATTTATAAATGGTGCGCCAAAAAGTTCAAATGGAATTGTAGTTCCTCTTGCCTCTGACAGGTTTAACGCTTCAATAAGTACTGTACCAGGATAGACAACCGCAGTATTCTCTGTTGGCATATTCGGAGATGGCAGGACCCAGGGAAGATCTGTTTCATGATACATCATTGATCTCTTCCAGTTTTTCATCCATATAATGTTAAGGTCGCAGGCTGGATAGTACTTTTCCTTAATCCATAGTGCCATTTCGCCCATTGTCATCCTGTGACATAAAGGGATCGATGCTCCTCCTACAAAAGTAAAATACTCCTTTTTGAGAACTGGACCATCATAAGGGAGTCGCCCTATGGGATTGGGCCTGTCAAGTAGCATAACAGGAATTGAAGCCTCTGAGCAGGCCTCAATACATAGCTTGACAGTCCAGATGTATGTATAAAGACGCGCTCCAACATCCTGCAAATCAATAATAAGTACATCAATTTTACTAAGCATCTCCTGTGTTGGTTTCCGATGCTCACCATAGAGGCTATAGAGAGGAACATTATATAAAGGATGATTGTGACTTTGCCATTCTATCATATTATCCTGCGTCTGACCATGTATTCCATGCTGCGGACCGAACAGGGCTGTTAACCGGCAATCATCTCTCCTGTAGAAATGCTCAGCAATATGAATGAAATCCGGTGTAATACTTGGTGCATGACATAAAATACCAATTCTTTTGCCCCGTAAGGAAGACGGAAACGATTTCAGGATTGACTCCAGGCCAGTGATTACCATATTATATAATTTATGAACAAATATATAATTTACAATAATATCTGATCTATAACATCTCCTGTATTATGAGAAAATCATTAATCTTTCATAAGTTTGGAAAAATATAAATTCTGACTTATATGAAAAAAAGTTTTTTACTCCTTCTGATAACTTTCTTATCAATTACTTCAATAACTGCACAGAAACTCACAATTGACAACAACGCTTATGACGGATGGAAAAGCCTTGGCTCTCAGTCTATATCAGATGATGGCAAATGGATAACATATACAATAAATCCTCAGCAGGGCGATGGCTGGCTATATATTTATAATGTATCAGCATCTAAGCTCGATTCAGTTGCCAGAGGCGGTAAAGCAGTCTTTTCACCTGACACAAGGTTCATGGTTTACCAGATTATACCCTCTTATGATGAGACACGTCAGGCAAAAAAGAAGAAGCTCAAAGAAGATAAGATGCCAAAAAATAATCTGGAGATCAGATTATTATCAAATGATGAAGTTATAAATATTCCTAAAGTCAAGTCTTTTTCTGTGGCGGAGAAGAATTCATACTGGATAGCATATCTTCTTGAAAAAAAGCCTGTTGACAATAAAACTGCAAAAATTCCAGCAGATTCTTCAAAAACATCTTTGGCTGGTGGAAAAAAACCAAAAACCGCTGAGCCAAAAGGATCAGAGCTTGTTATTTATAATCCTGTGTTGAAAAAAGAGTACAGGTTCCCTGATGTGACTGAATTTGTACTGGCTAAGGATGGAAAATCAATCAGCTATCTTCAGAGTCTCCCTGACACAACCAAAATCGAAAATCTGAAGCTAAATGTATTTGATACCCAAAAAGAAATACCTGTCTTGATATTTGAAGGAAAAGGTAGTCTGAAAAAGCTAAGTTCTGACCGGACAGGAAGTTCAGTATCGTTCGTTTATTCCTCCGATACATCAAAACTTAAAATCTATGATCTGTGGCTATCACGCAATTTTGCTGCAGCATCAAAAATTATTGATCAGTCTGAAAGTGCCCTGCCTAATGACTGGGCTCCCTCTGAAAATGGAAACATCTCTTTCTCTGACGATGGAACCAAATTATTTTTCGGCACAGCAAAAAAGCCTGTAAAACAGCCTGAAGATACGCTTCTTGATGAGGAAAAGTATAAGCTCGACATCTGGTCGTGGGAGGATGATATTCTTCAGCCAATGCAGAAAAAGCAGCTTGAAGAGGAGAACAAACGAACATACATGGCTGTTTATAATCTAAACACTAACAAAATGTTTCAGCTTGCCGATACATTAATTCCAAATGTGAGAACATATCAGAAAGGGAATAACGTACTGGCACTCGGTTCATCTGATCTCAGGTACCGTCGTTCTTCCTCGTGGGATGGAGGTTCTTCATCTGACTATTTTCTGATTAATCTTAATACAGGAGTTAAGACTCAAATCCTGGAGAAATGCACTTCCAGAGCCACATTATCTCCTTCATGTAAATACCTTTTGTATTGGGATAACGATGAGAAAGGATGGATTTCAATATCATTGCCCGATGGTGTTAAAAAGAATATAACATCTTCTGTCAAAGTGCCTCTGCATGACGAGCTTAATGATATGCCTGATGATCCGTCGCCTCATGGTATTGCAGGGTATCTCGATGATGAAAAGCACGTTCTTATCTACGATCGGTATGATATCTGGTCTGTCGATCTTTCCGGAAGCGAGGCTCCGGCAAATATTACCAGTAATTTCGGCAGAAAAAACAACATCAGATTGCGATATGTTAAACTCAATCAGGACGATGATTTCATAAACAGGAAAGACCTGATTTATTTATCTGCCTTTAATTACGACAGCAAAGAGAGTGGTTTCTATTCTCTTAAACAGGGAAAACCAGTTGATCCCATGGCTATATTGATGGAAAAAGTATCTTTTCCCTCAGGCTTTTCAAAAGCTAAAAAGACAGACATGATAATCTGGCAAAAGGGAACTTTTAAAAATTCGCCTGAATTATATTTAAGTAATCTGAAATTTGAGAATCCCAAAAAGATTTCCGTAACAAATCCTCAACAATCAAACTTTAACTGGGGTTCATCTGAACTGATCGAGTGGATCTCTTTTGACCGTGAAAAATTACAGGGGATACTCTATAAACCTGAGAATTTTGATCCTGCAAAGAAATATCCGATGATAGTATATTTCTATGAAAGGAGTTCAGATGAGTTATATAGTTATATTGCCCCGGTACCAAGTGCTTCACGAATAAATATTCCAACAGCCATTAGCAATGGATATTTGGTATTTGTGCCTGATATCATTTACAAAACAGGTTATCCCGGACAGAGTTGCTACAATGCAGTCGTTAGTGGAACATATGCTTTGCTTGACCGGTACAGTTTTATAGATAAAGATAAACTCGGTCTGGATGGACAAAGTTGGGGCGGGTATCAGATTGCCTGGCTTGTAACAAAGACAGATCTTTTTGCATGTGCCTATGCCGGTGCAGCGGTAGTAAACATGACAAGTGCTTATGGTGGAATTCGCTGGGAATCAGGAATGAGCAGGATGTTTCAATATGAACATACCCAAAGCAGGATAGGAGGAACCTTATGGGAAAAGCCGGTTCAATACATTGAGAATTCACCAATATTTTTTGTTCCTAAGATCAACACTCCGCTTCTTTTAATGAATAATGATGCAGACGGTGCAGTGCCATGGTATCAGGGAATAGAATTTATAACAGCACTGAGAAGACTCGACAAACCGGCATGGATGCTCACTTATAATGATGAAGCACATAACCTGGTGAAACGACCTAACAGAAAAGATATTTCAATAAGAAAGATGCAGTTCTTTGATCATTATCTGAAAGATGCTCCGATGCCATACTGGATGAAAAACGGAATCTCTCAGACTGAAAAGGGAAAAATAAATGGCTATGAGCTTGTTAATGACTAATATGATACTCTGAAATGAAAATAATTAAACTAAAGAAAACCGGACTTCTTGCATCGTACCTGCTCTTAATATTAATTCTGGTTTCATGTTCCGGTACAGCCACTAAAAGTATCAGTATTCTGGAAACAACAGATCTTCATGGTGTCATTCTTCCATACGATTTTATCGAAAAAGAAGAGCTTAATGTTTCACTCGCTTCAACATTCACTTATCTGAAAAAGGTCAGAGCTGAAAAGGATATAACTATTCTGCTTGATAATGGAGATAACCTTCAGGGCCAGCCAACGATTTACTATTATAACTTCATCGATACGATCACAGGTCATATCGGAGCAGAAGTTATGAATTATATGGGGTATGATGCAGGAACTGTTGGAAACCATGATGTTGAAGCAGGTCATGCTGTTTATGACAGACTGGTTAAAGAATATAATTTTCCTTTGCTTGCAGCTAATGCCATCGATACAAAAACCGGGGAGCCTTATTTCAAACCTTATCACATTATAATACGAAACGGTATTAAAATCGCAGTATTTGGTTTAGTTACTCCCGCAATCCCCACCTGGCTGCCCGAGGAATTGTACAAAGGGATAGAATTCAGGGATATGGTTGAGACAGCAAAGAAGTGGATGCCTGTGATCATGAATGAAAAACCAGATCTTGTAATTGGTCTTTTCCACTCAGGTTGGGATGGTTCAAGGGAGGATTATAAGACATCAGGTCGATTAAATGAAAATGGCTCAGCAGCAGTTGCTTACAATGTGCCTGGATTCGATATTATTTTCAATGGTCACGATCACAGGCTTGCTAATGAAAAATTTGTCAATGCCTCCGGAGATACAATTCTTATTTTAAATGGTGGCAGCAAATCTGAAAACATTGCACAGGCTGATGTTATCATTTCGTCGAAGAAAATTAATGGTAAGAAGATCAGAAAAATAACAGGACAGTTAATTAAAGTAGCTGATTATAAGCCTGATGCTGAATTTATTGAGAAGTTTTCTCCACAGCATAAAACTGTAGATGAATACGTTAACAGGGTGATAGGTAATTCCACAGAAACCATCACCTCGCGCGATGCATATTTTGGCCCTTCTGCATTTGTGGACATGATTCATTCAGTTCAGCTCGAGATAACCGGTGCCGATATATCTTTTGCTGCACCGCTCTCATTTGATGTCAGTATTTCCAAAGGTCCAATAACAGTAGGTGATATGTTTAAGCTTTACAGGTTTGAGAATTTTCTTTATACAATGTCTCTTTCAGGTGATGAGATTTTGAAATATCTTGAGTTTTCGTATTCCGAATGGGTAAATACAATGAAAGGTCCTGGTGAATTATTTCTTAAACTTCGTACAGATAAAGATGGTAAACCACTGCTCACTAACGGTAAAGCCTGGTTCAGAAATCAATCTTATAATTTTGATTCAGCATCAGGAATTGATTATGTTGTAGATGTCAGCAAACCTGAAGGTTCGAGGATTTCGATAACAGGATTTACAAGCGGAATGCCTTTTGAGAAAAATAAAACATATAAAGTAGCCGTTAACTCATACCGGGGGAATGGAGGAGGAGGACATTTTACGGAAGGAGCCGGTATTGATAAAGATGAACTGAGATCAAGGGTAGTTACATCAACTGACAGGGATTTAAGATATTACTTTTTAAAATCTATTGAAGAAAAGAAAACTGTTAATCCGGTTCCACTCAATAACTGGAAGTTTATTCCTGAAAAATGGGTAGCAACAGCAGGTAAAAAAGAATATAAACTACTCTTTGGAGAGAACTAAATTGCAGCACGGAAAGATGCAAACTGAAACTTCATATCTTCCTTTGGTAGAGGAATTTTTCTCCCTGCAGGGCGAAGGATATCATACTGGCAAAGCAGCATATTTTATCCGTATAGGAGGCTGCGATGTAGGTTGCAGCTGGTGCGATTCGCGGTTCTCATGGAATCCTAATATTCACCCGATGGTAAATGCCGACGAAATAATCGAACGGGCGTTGAAGTCTGGCACAAATTCTGTAGTAGTTACAGGGGGCGAGCCTCTTATGTGGGATCTTGACTATTTATGCAACGGTTTGAAGAAAAATAATATAAAAACATTTATTGAAACCTCCGGGGCTTATAAGTTAAGTGGTAAATGGGATTGGATATGTTTATCCCCAAAAAGAAATATGCCGCCTGTTGAAGAAATATGTAGTGTTGCTGATGAGTTGAAAGTTATAATTCAGAATTCAGATGATTTTGAATGGGCTGAAAAATACCGTAAAATGGTTAATGTCGATTGCAGGCTGTTTCTCCAGCCTGAGTGGAGCAGGTTTAATGATATTACCCCTGAAATTGTATCATATATCAAGCAATATCCTTATTGGAGAATCTCTCTTCAGGTGCATAAGTATATGCATATTCCATAACTCTGGCATGTTGAGATACAAAAAAATATTGATCATACTGACTATATCTGTTTCTGCATTAAACGGATATTCTCAGAATTTCCATACTTCCTCAAACAGGGCAATGAGGTTTTATAATGATGGACTTGCTGCCTATGATTATCTTGATTTCAAGCATGCAGAGGCTAATTTCAGGGAAGCAATTTCTCAGGATAAGAACTTCTTCGAGGCATATATTATGCTTGGCGATCTTATGGCTAAGCAAAGAAGGTTCAGTGAGGCTGTAATCAATTACCGCAAGGCTGTTAAAATTGATTCACTCTTTTTTAAACCGGTATTTTTTACACTTGCAGAAGCTGAAATGAAGTCGGGCGATTATGCCAATGCCCTTATTCATTATAAGGTGTACCTTGCTCAAACCGGAATGTCTGCTAAAAATACACTGGTTGCTGCAAAAAGTCTTAAAGACTGCGAATTTGCAGTAAAGGCAGTCAAAAATCCTATTCCCTTTAACCCTGTTAATGTAGGAAGCGGAATAAATACGAAAGAAGATGAATACTGGCCATCAATTTCTGCTGACGGTTCTAAACTGGTATTCACCCGGCAGGATAATCCTGGTGACAATCCCTCTCACTCCGTATTTCTCCAGGAAGACTTCTATATAAGTATCTATTCAGATTCATTATGGAACAAGTCTTTTAATGCTGGACCTCCTTTGAATACTGTACAGAATGAAGGGGCCCAATCTCTTTCATCGGATGGTAATTATATGTATTTCACATCATGCGACAGGAGAGGAGGGATGGGCAGTTGCGATATCTACTTCTCATCTAATAATGAGGGGAAATGGACGGAGCCTGCAAACCTCCGGTCGCCGGTTAATACACCGGGATGGGAATCTCAACCTTCTATAAGTGCTGATGGACGAACTCTTTTTTTCGCAAGCAGCCGTCAGGGAGGTATTGGTGGAAAAGATCTGTGGTTCTCGCGTCTTAATGATAAAAACATTTGGACTAATCCTGTAAATCTTGGGGAAGGCATTAACACTGCAGGTGATGAAATGTCTCCATTCATTCATTTTGACGGAAGGACTTTATACTTTGCTTCTGACGGTCGCCCTGGCATGGGTGGGTTTGATGTTTACCTTACCAGGATGAAGGATGATAGTACATGGACTGAACCACAGAACCTGGGTTACCCCCTGAATACTTTTAGCGATGAAATGGGACTTGTAATCGAATCAAACGGGAAAAAAGCCTATTTTTCATCAACCAGAAACAAGTCACAGGGTAAAGACATATTTAGTTTTAATCTCTACGAGTCAGCCAGGCCCAATCCTGTTTCATACCTTAAAGGCAAGGTCTATGATAAAGAAACCGGCAAGTTATTAAAAGCTGAATATGAGTTGATTAATCTCTCTACTAATCAAAAAATTATAAAGAATTCAACTGATGTAATGGGCAGTTTTCTGGTTTGCCTCCCGTCGGGATATAACTATGGTATCAACATAATCAAACGCGGATATCTGTTCTATTCTGAGAATTTTATGTTTGAGGGTGAACACACTGTTGCTGCACCATTTATAAAGAAGATTGTACTTAGCCCTCTTAAAGCAGGTGAAAAGATGCAACTGGCTAACGTCTTCTATGAGGTTGATTCATGGCAATTGAAAAAAGAATCATTATCAGAATTAGACAATCTGGTAAATCTTATCTCCGAAAACAAGAATATTGTAATTGAAATTGGAGGCTTTACTGATTCAACCGGTACCGATGAATATAATCTTACTCTTTCTGAAAAAAGAGCTCTGTCGGTGGTGAATTATCTTATAAGCAAAGGCATTCCTTCCGCCAGTCTTAAACATAAAGGATATGGGAACAGCATGCCATTAGGCGATAATGTTACTTCTGAAGGCAGAAAACTGAACAGAAGAACAGAAGCCAGAATTTTGGAAGTGAAAAAATGAAAAATGGCTGGTATCCAAAATATAAATATCTTTACTTACATATTAAATCAATTGGCCAATTTCAATAATGTCATTTCCTTTTGTAAAACAACCCGATGCAATGGACTGCGGACCAGCTTGTCTCAAGATGGTTGCTGGATTTTACAAAAGAAACTTTTCATTAGACAGTCTTAGAAAAAAATGCTATATCACAAGGGAAGGTGTCTCATTTCTCGGACTCTCTGAAGCTGCAGACTCTCTTGGATTCAGAACCATTGGCGTAAAAATCCCCTTTGATCTGCTAACCGAAAATGTGCCATTGCCATGCATTGTTCACTGGAGGCAAAAGCACTTTGTGGTAGTCTATAAAATAAAAAATGAAAAGATCTGGATTGCTGATCCAGCTATCGGACTAGTCAAATACAGCCGTGATGAGTTTGAGCGCAACTGGGCTTCAACTGTTAGCAGTGGAAAACCTTCAGGACTTGTTCTGATTATTGAGCCCACTCCCTCGCTGTATGATCAGGAAAATGAGAAGGAAAAATCTTCCGGTTTCAGATTCCTGTTCAAATACTTCAGGCTTTACAGAAAATATTTTATCCAGCTTATACTTGGGTTGTTACTTGGAAGTGCTATCCAGCTGATAATCCCCTTCCTTACCCAGTCAATTATTGATATTGGCTTGAATAATAGTGATATAGGTTTTATTTACCTTATTCTGTTTGCTCAACTCTCATTGGTTATAGGACGAATGTCAGTTGAATTTATTCGCGGCTGGCTTTTACTTCATATCGGTTCAAGGGTTAATGTTGCAATTTTATCAGGCTTCCTTCAAAAACTTATGTCACTTCCGGTCTCTTTTTTCGATTCAAAACTTACCGGAGATATCCTTCAGCGAATTGAAGACAACAACAGGATCGAAGAATTCCTTACCTCAACAAGCCTTAATATTTTATTCTCCTTTTTTAACCTTATCATTTTTGGAATCGTACTCGCAATCTTCAGTACTAAAATACTACTGATCTTTGTTTTAGGCTCACTTCTTTACGTCGGATGGGTTTCGCTTTTTATGAAATCAAGAGCCAGACTCGATCATCAGAGGTTCAAGCTTATGTCAAAATCGGGCAGCAAGCTGATAAATATCGTAAATGGTATGCAGGAGATAAAGCTCACTCAAAGCGAGTTGAGTACACGATGGGATTGGGAGAATCTTCAGGCTACTCTCTTCAAATTAAAGGTCAAAGGATTAAGTTTAATTCAGTATCAGTCAGCAGGCGCAACGTTCATAAATGAAACTACAAATATTCTAATAACGATTACGGCAGCAACTGCGGTGCTGAAATCAGACATGACACTTGGTATGATGCTGGCTGTCCAGTTTATTATCGGGCAGCTTAATGTGCCACTAAGTCAGATAATTGGCTTTTTCAGAATGTCGCAGGATGCTAAAATGAGTCTCGACAGGCTCTCTGAGGTGCATGATCTGGATGAGGAAGAGCCTGATTCAGGATTGAAAGTCAGGAAACTGCCTGAGAAGAAAGATATCTATATAAATAATCTCTCTTACCAGTATGAGGGCCCACGTTCACCTTATGCTCTGAAAGATGTTGACCTTTATATAGAAGAGAACAAAGTGACAGCAATAGTAGGAACAAGCGGAAGTGGAAAAACAACTTTACTGAAGATGTTACTCGGATTTTATCAGCCTGTGAATGGTGAGATTCTGATCGGCGATACCAGGCTATCAAATCTTAGTCTCAGAATATGGCGCGAAAAAGTAGGAGCCGTTATGCAGGATGGGTTTCTGTTCTCTGATACGATTGCTTACAATATTGCTCCGGGAACAGAAGAAATTGATGAAGAGCGTCTTGTACAGGCTGCTGATATAGCTAATATCAGAATATTTGTAGAATCGCTGCCTCTCGGGTATAATACTAAGATAGGAGCAAACGGTCATGGACTGAGTGAAGGACAGAAACAGCGCTTATTAATTGCAAGGGTTATATACAAGAATCCTGATATCATCTTGTTCGATGAAGCAACTAATTCTCTTGACGCCAATAACGAAAAGGTAATAGTTGAAAACCTTGCCTCTTTCTTTGAAGGGAAAACAGTTGTTATTGTAGCTCACAGACTTAGCACCGTAAGAAATGCCGATAAAATTGTGGTACTCGATAGTGGTCGTATAATTGAAACAGGACCACATGAATCGCTTATTGCAAATAAAGGTGCATATTATAATCTTGTAAAGAACCAGCTCGAACTGGGACATTAGACTGATGAAAGAGCGTAAACCTGATATTATTTACTCTGAGCCGGTTAATGAAATAATGGGCAATCCTCCCGGGAGAATAACAAGGTGGGGGACAACAGTTATCATTTCAGTATTCTTCATCTTTATCCTTTTTGCCTGGCTTATCAAGTATCCCGATACAATACCTTCACCTGTTGAAATAACAACAGCTAACCCTCCGGTGACTCTAGTAAGCAAAATGACAGGACGTATTAAATATTTATACGTAAAAGACAGAGACATTGTTTCAGTAAATCAGCTGGTTGGTGTAATGGAAACGACTGCATCTATTGAACAGATAAAAATCCTAAGACAGATTCTTGATACAATTGACTCCCCTGAAAGTATGAATCTTTCTCTTTTCCCGTCTTTAACACATCTTGGTGAACTTCAGAGCTCCTATGCATTATTTCTTAAAAACCTTTCAGATTTCAACAGTTATACAGCCAACGATTACTTTGGCAATAAGATTCTGTCTCTTGAAGACGAAATCAGGGGGATTCAGGAATATATCAACCGATTGAAGGTAAAGGAGAACCTTTATAGAGAAAACCGAAAACTTGAATTAAAAAAATATAGCAGGGATTCTGTCCTTTATGCCGGAAAAGTTATCCCTGAGAATCAATTGGAGATATCACGCCAGTCGCTGATTGGAATAAACATTGAACTTCAGCAGGTACGACTCGAGCAGTCTGAGAAGACAATTGCAGTATCTGAAAAGAACCAGTTGCTCATCGACTACAGAATAAAAAGAGTTGAGGAGAATGATAAGCTGAAATCTGTTTTGAGGGAATCGCTTGAGAACCTCAGATCACAGCTAGCTATCTGGGAGAATAACTATCTGTTGATTTCTCCTATAGACGGCATAGCTACTTTTACAAGATACTGGAGTGCAAATCAGTCTGTTACAAAAGACGAGCCTGTCGTTACTGTTGTGCCTCCTGACCATGGAAAATATATCGGCAGAATTACTTTAAAGATGCAACGTTCAGGTAAAGTTATTCAGGGTCGTCTTGTAAATATTAAGCTGGCGGGATATCCGTATCTGGAATACGGAATGGTAAGGGGAGTTGTAAAATCAAAATCTCTTGTTCCCTCAGAAGATGCTTATATCATTGAGATTGACCTGCCAAATGGTCTGACTACTCTGTATGGAAAAAAGCTGGAATTCACTCAGAATATGCAGGGTACAGCTGAAATAATAACAGATGATATCAGATTACTGCAAAAGATAATAAATCCTTTCCGTTATATGGTTTCCAGAAACAAAAGGTAATGGTTCCTATTTCTTTGAATATGGTTCGTAATCATCATCTTTCGATGTTGAGAAGAATGCAGAGTCGGTAGATATTTTCTTCTCATTCGCAGTCCCTTTTTGGTCTTTTTTTAAATATTTCTGGTATAATCTGAAAGCAAGAAAAGCAAAAACTGCAGCAAAAATTATGATGTCTTTTGTGTCCATTTAAGAATATTATTTGAAATAAAACAATAGGAAACAGATCTGAATCCTGATTTTCCCCAAATATACAATTATTCATTTTACAATCAATCCTTAGTAGTGTAAATGCCATTTCTTACATCGTGATGTTTGACTCGGGCAGAGCATCATACTCTGTTAATATCTGATTCTCACATTTATTTATCGGAAATCTTTGAGTTTTATTAAATATTTCAATATTTTCGTACTCTGAAAATTCCATGGTTTGCCATGGTGCAAAATTCTGATAAAGAGCTGAACTATAAAAGGATTGATTATGACCAAGAAAAATCCGGATGACTCTGTTCGTGAAGAACAATTCGGGGCAATTGAACCTGCTGCCGGAACTGAGGATGCCACACAAGCAGATAACCTGCAGGAAATTGAGACCGAAGAAACCACAGAAGAACATGATTATGAAGACATTGAACTTCCGCAGGTTGATTATTCAGGCTACTCAAAGCATGAAATTGTTGAAACACTCGGCCTGCTGGTTGAGAACAGGCCTGCTTCTGAAATCAGGAATGATGTTGAGAGGTTAAAAGCTCTTTTCTATAAGAAACTCAAACTTGAATCTGAAGAAAGAAAAAATAAATTTCTTGAAGAGGGAGGAAAAATTGAGGATTATCGAGTATGGATAGACCCCGATGATGCCAAAGTAAAATACCTTCTTGATAAATATAAAGAGAAAAGAACTGACTACAGCAAAGTTCAGGAAGCAGAGAAATACGAAAACCTTAAGAAGAAGTACGATATTATCGATAAGATAAAAGATCTTGTAAACAGGGAAGAATCAATAAATAAAACCTTTCATGATTTCAGGTCTCTTCAGAATGAATGGCATTCCATAGGAGTAGTACCTCAGAGTTCACTTAAAGATATCTGGGAAAATTATCACCACTATGTAGAGATCTTTTATGATTACATTAAAATAAATAAAGAACTCAGGGACCTTGATCTTAAGAAAAATCTGGAAGCAAAAGTAACTCTTTGCGAAAAGGCCGAACAGCTTCTGCTTGAACCAAATCCAATAAATGCATTCAGATATTTGCAGGATTTTCATAATCAGTGGCGTGAAATTGGTCCTGTACCTGTCGAATCAAAAAATGAGATATGGGAGAGATTTAAAGAGGCTACATCCCAGATAAATAAAAGGCACCACGAGTATTTCGAAAAACAGAAGGACGATCAGAGAAAAAACCTTGAAGCTAAGATTGCCCTGTGCGAAGAGGTTGAAAACATCAATCTCCAGGAAATTAAAAACTTTAAAGAATTTGATGAATTGGCAGGAAAGGTAGTCGAACTTCAGAAAATGTGGAGAACGATTGGATTCGCGCCGAAAAAGCAAAATAACAAAGTTTATCAGAGATTCAGGGATGCATGCGATGCATTCTTCGAAAAGAAAAGAGGTTTTTATGCTGATAACAAAGAAATTCAGACAACTAACCTTCAGAAAAAGAATGAATTATGCGTACAGGCAGAAGCTCTTCAGGAGAGTACCGACTGGAAAGCTACATCTGATGCCCTTATAAAATTACAGAAAGAGTGGAAAGAGGTAGGTCCTGTTCCACGCAAGCAATCTGAAAGATGCTGGAAAAGGTTTCGAAAAGCATGTGATCATTTCTTTAATAAAAAAGCCGAGTTTTTTGCTCAGCTTGATACTTCATATGAAGACAACCTTAAAGCAAAACTTGATATCATTCAGGAACTTGAGAAGTTCGAACCGGGAACAGATGTACAGGCCGCTTTTGAAAGACTTAAAGAACTTCAGAGAAAATGGACAGATATTGGATTTGTCCCGTTTAATATGAAGGACGAAATAACCAATAAGTATCGTATAGCCCTTAATAAGGAATTTGATAAGCTTAAGATAGGTGATGACGATAAGAGCATCCTTAAATATAAAACCAAACTCGACAGCCTGAAAGCTAATCCAAAGTCATCGAGGAAAGTAAGAAATGAAAGGGATAAGTTCTTTACAAAAATAAAGCAACTTGAAAGCGACATTGTCCTGTGGGAGAATAATATCGGCTTTTTTGCCAAATCAAAAAATGCTGATACTATGATTAAGGAAGTAGAAGAAAAAATAGACAGTGCAAAGAAACTTATTAAAACTCTTGAGGAAAAAGTCAAGATGATAGACCAGTCAGGTCTTGATGATTAATGCAAATGAAATCAGTTAGTTAATTTATAAAATCTCTTGCTTTGGCAGACGTTAAGTACGTATTCGTTACGGGAGGAGTAACATCCTCATTGGGGAAAGGTATCATTTCCGC
>JFJP01002075.1_pt1 | contig 16440 bp, 16 predicted proteins | sample 431651 | NCBI WGS metagenome assembly JFJP01 (sample SAMN02602958, study PRJNA72255) | Microbial mat metagenome, whole genome shotgun sequencing project. | biome: fresh water; feature: sink hole; material: water; isolation source: purple microbial (photo- and chemosynthetic) mats found in... | reverse complement strand
GACGATCGCCGGCAGGTTTTTCCGCACGCGATCCGCAGGCATCCGGTCCTGCGCGTAGATGCCCGGCGCGCGCAGGATGCCAAGGCGTTGATTGGAGTGGCGTCCCCAGCGGCGCAATTGCGCTTCCGCATCGGCGCGGCGTTTGGCGCGCGTATTGTTCGGCCGCGCCGGGTGGGTTTCCGCCACCACTGCGCCGGCACAGTCGCCGTAAACCCCGCTGGTGCTGATGTAAACCAGCGCTTTTTCCCTGTTCTGAGCGGGGATTTTGCCTGGCTGGCTGCGTGCTAGACTCGCCCGCCGCGACAACGCAGCCAGCAAGCGGCGGGTTCGCGGGTCACTTTCGCCCTCGCCCGGTGGCGGCGCAAAATGCAGCACGATGTCGGCCAGTCCAGCCAGGCGAGTCAAGCTTTTGCGGTCGTCCAGATCGCCGGGAATCGGGATGACACCGGCGGCGCGCAGTTGGGCGTAACGTTGCGGAGAGTGGCTCAAACCGTAAATCCGGCCACGTCCGCGCAAAAGCCGCGCTACGCGCAGACCCACATCACCGCAACCCACAATCAGTATTCGCATTTCAGTTTCATCGAGAGGAATGATTCATGACGTACCAGGTCACCATACAACCCAGCGGCCACCAGTTTACCGTCAAGCCCAACGAAACCCTGCTCGGCGCAGCGCTGAATGCCGGATTTTCGCTGCCTTATGGCTGTCGCAATGGTGCCTGCGGCGCCTGCAAAGGCAAAGTGCTGGCCGGTTCGGTTAACTACGGCACTCACCAGGACAGCGCACTGACACATGAAGACAAACTGAAAGGCCTGGCCTTGTTCTGCTGCGCCAAGGCGACCAGCGATCTGACCATCGAGGTGAAGGAAGTTGGCGCGGCGAAGGATATTCCGATCAAGACGCTGCCCTGCCGCATCGAACGCATGGAAAAACTGGCCGATGACGTAATGGCGCTCTGGCTCAAGCTGCCCTCCAACGAACGGCTGCAATTCCTGCCCGGCCAGTATCTCGATTTCCTGCTCAAGGACGGCAAGCGGCGCAGCTTTTCGCTGGCCAATTCACCGGAAGAAGACAGCCTGCTCGAACTCCACATCCGGCATGTGCCGGGTGGCCAGTTCACCGACCACGTCTTCGGCGCGATGAAGGCGAAGGACATCATGCGGATCTCCGGTCCTTATGGCAGTTTCTTTCTCCGCGACGGCGAAGAATCAGCCGGCAAGCCGGCAATCTTCCTTGCCGGCGGCACCGGTTTCGCGCCGATCAAAAGCATCCTGCAACATGCTTTTCACCATGCCGTGGCACGTGAGTCTGCCCGAGCAATGGCAACAGGAGCAGAAGAACTTCCGCTTCATCCCGGTGCTGTCGGAACCGCGCGCCGAAGATCACTGGTCGGGTCGCTCCGGCTTTGTGCATCAAGCCGTACTCGACGATCACGCCGATCTTTCCGGATATGAGGTTTACGCCTGCGGCGCGCCGCCGATGATTGCCGCCGCGCGGCGCGATTTTGTCGCGCGCGGGTTGCCGGAAGACGCCTTCTTCTCCGACTCGTTTGATTATCAGAGCGGCAGTTAACAGAAGAATCCGAGGCTAATCCAGATGTGCCGGCGCGGGTGCTGAGTCAACACGCACCGGCTGTCGCAAGCGTTCGACCAGATCTGGCGCCAAAGTGCTTTCGCCGGCTTTTCCGGCCAATTCGACGGCGCGCTTGATGTCACCATCCAGATGGGCGCGCATCGCATCCATCAAGGCTTTATCGGCTTTCGTCTGGCGCCGTTTTTCGCGCCAGGCGCGCACGTCGCTGGACAAATGGAGCGCCACGTTCGCCAACCGCAACCCGACATAAGCCAGGGCAACCAGGCCGGCCAGCAGCAGCAATGCCAGCATGAAGGAGAGTTCCATCCGCCACGGCGGGTAAACGATGATGACGTAGCCCTGATCAAGACGCGCGGCCAGGGTGAACGCCACCGCCGCCGCGAACAGCACCAGAATCCAGAGCGCGGCTCGCATCCTCAGTGCGCCCCGCGCGCGCTGCGTAAGGCTTGCAGGCTGGCTGCAATCTGCGCGTCCTTGAGCGCGACCGGCGTGCGCAACAACTCTTCCAGACTGCCGATGAAGGATTTGCTGACTTCATCCTGGCGATTGAAATAGTGCTTCACCCAATCGCGCGCGGCGGTGATGTCTGCGCGGAAGCTGGTTTCGTCGCGCTGGACCAGGGCGACGCGCGCGGCCAGCAGGCGCAGCTTCAGGTTCTGGCGCAGGAAATAGTTTTGCGATGGCGTCAGCAGGGGCAGCTCCGGCTGATCCAGGCGGCGAATGCGGATCAGATCCTTGATTTCGCGCCAGGCTTCCTGGGAAAAACTCTTCAATGTGTCCATGCTGCCCTGACCCGGAACAGCGTTTGCGGGCGAACGGTCAGGCTGCGCGCGCGGTTCGGTTTCCGATTCCGGTTTCAATCGGCTGACGCTCTCGATCAACACTTCCAGACGCGCACTGGCGCCCTCGATGTCGGCCGCCGGCAACAGCTTCAAGCGCTCGATATCCCTCGCCATGGTGGCGCGCAGACTGGCGAATTGCGGTTTGCCGAGTTGCCCCAGACGGACGTCCGCCGCTTCCAGTCCCAACAAGGCAGCGCGCACATTGCCGGCCAGTTGCAGTTGCTGCTGCGCCAGCAACAGCGTTTGCTCAATATCCGCCACGATGCGTTCATCCTGGCTGCGCGCCAATTCCTGGTACATGGTCGTGAGCGCCAATTGCTGGCTCTGGGTATCGTTGGCGCGGGTTTCCAGAGCCAGCAGCCGGGTCTGCAAGTCGGCCAGCGCCTCGTTGGCGGCTTTCGCGGCGGTGCGGGCCTCGCGGCTGGCGGCGTCGAATTCGCCAATCCGCCGCGCCAGTTGCAGCTCGAGTTGCTGCTCGCGATCGTGGTAATGCCAGGCAAAGCCGAACGACGCCAGCATGGCCATGGCCGCCAGAAACAGGGCCAGCCAGGCAACAAGTGGCTGCGAGCGGCGCGTGGATTCGAGGTTTTCAGTCATGGTGAAAGTATTCCACAAGCCCGGCCACGACACCGCTTTCTCCTGGCGCGGTGGTGATCGGCAAAATGAAATGCAACGCTTTCGCGTGCTCGGCGATACGGCCGTGAGGCACGAACAACGGCAGCGCCCGCAATGCATCGGCGGCGCTGTCGCAAAGCCGCAGCAGGTTATCCAGCGTTTCCGAACTGAACACGGTAACCGCCTGAATCCGCTGCGCCGCCAGTGCCGCCACCAATGGCGCTGGGTCGGTTACCGGACAAACGCGGCGATAGCATTCCGCGTAATCGACTTGCGCGCCGCGCGCGCGCAAGGTGTCGGCGATCAATTCGCGGCCGCCTTCGCCACGCAGGATCAACACCCGTCGCCCTGACAGATCGGCAAATTCCGGTAACGCCAGCAGATCTTCGCTGTCCGCGCCGGACTCCGGTACGACCACGTTGCTGCATCCTGCTGTGCGCAGCGCACTCGCGGTACCGGCACCGACTGCGGCGGCATTGATTTTGGCGATCGAGGCAGGCGCGATCTGGCGTAAAGCGGCAAGTCCGAATTGCACCGCCGTCGGGCTGACAAACACGATCCAATCGTAATGCTCGATTTCGGCCAGCCGCTGTTTGAGCGCCTCGGGCCGTTGCGTGTCGATGATGGTCAGCGCAGGAAAAGCAATCACCTCGGCGCCCAGGTCTTGCAGGCGCTGCATCAGTCGCACGGACTGATCGAGCGGCCGGGTCACCAGAACGCTGATATCCGCCAGCGGCTTGGTGATCGTGCCAACTTCAGTCATTTTGTGCGCTGGATGATTTCCGCCATCAGATGGTCGGCGCCTTGCGCGATCAGTTCATCCGCAGCCGCATGCCCCACCGCTTCGGGGGCATCCAGCGCACCTTCGGCGGTAGCGCGGAAGAAGCGGATGCCTTCCAGATCGGCGACGAATGCGCGCAGGAAAAGACGGCCATCGCGCACCACGGCGTAACCGCCGATCGGCGCCTGGCAACCGCCTTGCAACTTGCGGCTCATCGCCCGCTCGGCCTGGACGCAGGCGGCGGTATCCGGATGGTTCAGCGGCGCCAGCAATGCGGCCAGGTCGGGGCGTCCGCTGCGAATTTCGATGCCGATCGCGCCCTGGCCAACCGCCGGCAGGCTTTCTTCCGGCGACAGGGTGGCGCGTATGCGGGATTCGAAACCGAGCCGCTTGAGGCCGGCGGCGGCGAGCAGGATGGCGGCGTACTGGCCTTCGTCGAGCTTGCGCAAGCGGGTATTGACATTGCCGCGCAGGGTATCGACATCAAGATGCGGCAAGCGAGCGCGAATCTGGGCTTGCCGACGCAGACTGGAAGTGCCAACCCGCGCACTCTGCGGCAATGCCTCCAAGCTGGCGTAATGATTCGAAACAAAAGCGTCACGCGGATCTTCACGCTCAAGAATGGCCGCCAGCTCGAAGCCGGCCGGTAAATCCATTGGCACATCCTTGATCGAATGCACGGCGAGATCGGCGCGGCCTTCTTCCATTGCGACTTCGAGTTCCTTGACGAACAGCCCCTTGCCGCCGATGCGGGAGAGGGGAGAATCGAGAATCTGGTCGCCCTGCGTGGTCATGCCAAGGAGTTCCACTTGCAAGCCGGGGTTGAGTGCAAGCAGGCGGGCTTTGACGTGCTCGGCTTGCCAGAGGGCGAGTTGGCTTTCGCGGGTCGCAATGATAATTTTTTCAGGCATGTTTGAACTATTTTGAGCGCCCGTTCCGTTGAGTAGAATGGGCTGCTTAATTCGAGGAAAAAGTCTATGAAACAAGCATTTGCGTTACTGCTCTTGATTGTAGCATGCGGCTTCGGCCGGGCTTTCGCCGAGATCGGCGTGCCGGTTGCGCGCGATTTGCAGAAGGATGCTGCGATCGCGAAGGACAAGAATGGCATCGTTCTGGTGATGTTTGCCGGCGAACATTGTTCCTATTGCGAAACCGTTCTGAATGAATTCCTCATTCCGATGAGCCGCAATGCCGACTATCAGGCCAAGCTGGTGATGCGCAAGGTTGAACTGTCGAGTTACGAATCGATGAAGAATTTTCAAGGTGGAAATACACCGCATCGCCGTTTCGCCGGCGATAACGGCGTCCGCCTGGTGCCCACCGTGATGCTGTTCGACACGGAAGGCAAGCTGCTCACAAAACCGGTGGTCGGGCTCGGAACCATCGACTATTACGGCTATTACCTTGATCAGGCGATCGACAAGAGCCTGGCCAAGGCGCGCGGCCTGCCCGAACCAAAATAGTCGCGGCAGTCTCTTGCAGCGTCGTTCAGGCGCCTTTGACGAATTCCCTCACTACATGCATTTGCCGGCGAGACACCGGCAGTTTTTCCGGCCAATCCTTGAGCAACGCCAGCCAGCGGCCTTCGCCGTCATCGGCGACCCGCTGAAACCCCTCCAGATGCGCGCGGGCGATCAGGCAATTGCGGTGGATGCGCAAAAAGTCGTCGCCGAATTCCTCTTCCAGCCTGACCAGCGATTCATCCAGCAGATATTCGCGTTCCCGCGTGCGGGCGGTGACATAGCGCAACTCGGCGCGCAGATAGAGCACTTCCGCCACCGGCACGCGCCAGATGCGGCCACGTTCGAGCAACGCGAAATGGGTCCGACGCGGCGACAGCGCCGCCGCATCGTCAGCCGCCAGGGGTCTGATACGCAATAACGCCTCGCGCAAACGCGCCAGCCGCACCGGTTTCAACAGGTAATCCACGGCGCGTAATTCAAATGCCTGCAGGGCATGCTCATCAAACGCGGTGACGAAAATGATCGCTGGCGGATGCGGCAGGCCTGCGATATGGCGCGCCGTTTCGAGGCCATTCATGCCCGGCATCTGGATGTCGAGCAGAATCACGTCGGCCGGCGTATCGGCGGCGCGTTCCAGCGCGAGCACGCCATTGCCGGCCTGCGCCACGATATCGACGCTGAATTCCTCGGCCAGATCCATCAGCAGATCGGCCAGTCGCGCTCGCGCCAGTGCTTCGTCATCGGCCAGGATCACCTTAATGGGTTTCGCCACGTTTGATCTCCTTCATTGGAATGACCATCTGGACCACAAACTCGTCGCCGACCTGATGCGCGGAAAGTCGCGCTTCGGCGTCGAAATGCAGCGCCAGGCGCTCGCGGATGTTGGATAGCGCCATGCGATTGCCCGGACGCGGCGGCGCATCAGCATGGCGCGGATTGCGCACGACAATGTTGAGTTGTTGATCCCGCTGGAAGATATCGACACCGATGCGGCCGCCTTCCGGATGCGGTTCGATGCCGTGACAAACCGCGTTTTCGAGCAAAGGCTGCAGTACAAGCGAGGGCATCTGGAGTTGCCGCGACGCCCCCTCCACCCCTTCATCGATGCGCCAATCGACTTGTAGCCGCTCACCCAGACGCAGACTTTCCAGATCAAGATAGGCGCGGGCCAGCTCGATTTCACGACCGAGCGGGGATAGCTGCCGGTTATCCGCCATCAGGCCGCGATATAGATCGGCCAGGTTTTCCAGCGCGGTTTCCGCCCGCGCCGGGTTGGAGCGCACCAGCGACAGCACGCTGTTGATGCAGTTGAACAGGAAATGTGGCCGTATCCGCGCCTGTAACGCCTGCAAGCGCGCTTCCGCCAGCGCCGGCGAAAGCCGCCGCGCGCGCCAGTCGAACCAGACCAGAATCAGCGTCGCCGCGACACCGGCCAGCAGCGCTGTCCGGAGCAGGCTGGGCTCGACCTCCGTCGACTGCCATGCCAGCATGCTTTGCCAAAAGGCGGCGCTGCCCATGCTGATCAGCACGCTGAACACCAGGCCAAGGCGCGCTGGCAAGCGCCTTAATTTTGGGCCGATCAAGTACAGGATCAGCACACTGATGAGCAACGGCGGTTCAAGATAGGCGGCATAGCGGAAGAACAGGCCTAACAAACCGGACAGATCTGCTGCATTGACCAATGCGGCAAGCAAGCCGAACAGCTGCAACGCCAGCACGGTGCGCAGCAAAATGCCGAGATTACGGAAATCCGGCAGGGTGAATTGGGTCTCCTTTGTCATAATCTCGACCTTACAGACACTCCAGCGCGCAAGCTATCCCCCATGCAAACCGATACTTCCACCGACTCCGCCACCGCCGCGACCGCCTGGTCGGGCCGTTTTTCCGAGCCAGTATCAGAACGCGTCAAACGCTACACCGCCTCGATTCCTTTCGATTGGCGACTTGCCCCGTTCGACATCCAGGGCTCGCTGGCGCACGCCGCCATGCTGCATCACGTCGGCGTCCTCTCGGCGCAGGACCTGGCCGATATCCGACGCGGCCTGGGCGAGATTCTGGCCGACTTCGAGAACGGACGTTTCACGTGGAACCTGGATGACGAAGACATCCATTTCAACATCGAGCGGGCGCTGACCCGCAAGGTGGGTGATGCCGGCAAGCGCCTGCATACCGGCCGCTCGCGCAACGATCAGGTTGCCACTGATGTGCGCCTGTGGCTGCGCGACGCGATCGATCGCATTCTTGAACTCAACATCCAGGCCCGGCGCGCCTTGATCGATCTGGCCGAACATCACGCTGCGACGGTGATGCCTGGCTTCACCCATTTGCAGGCGGCGCAGCCGGTGACCTTCGGCCATCACATGCTGGCCTGGCAGGAGATGCTGACGCGTGACCACGAACGCCTGGTCGATTGCCGTCGCCGCGTCAATCGCCTGCCCCTCGGCGCGGCCGCGCTGGCCGGCACCAGCTTTCCGATCGACCGTGAAATGGTGGCGCGCGAACTCGGTTTCGAAGGCGTTTGCGAGAACTCGCTGGATGCGGTGTCGGATCGCGATTTCGCGATCGAATTCCTCGCCGCTGGCGCGTTGATGATGACCCACTTCTCGCGCATGTCTGAAGAGTTGGTGATCTGGATGACGCCACGCTTCGGCTTCATCGACCTGGCCGACCGATTCTGCACCGGCTCCAGCATCATGCCGCAGAAGAAAAACCCGGATGTGCCGGAACTCATGCGCGGCAAGACAGGCCGCATGAATGGCCATCTGATCGCCCTATTGACGCTGATGAAAGGCCAGCCATTGGCCTACAACAAGGACAATCAGGAGGACAAGGAACCCTTGTTCGACGCGGTCGATACCCTGGTCGATACCCTGGCCATTTTCGCCGAGATGATGGGCAGCCACATCGATGAACAAACCGGCAAACGTGTTTTCCACGTCACCGTGAAGGCAGATCGGATGCGCCAGGCAGCGGTGGAGGGCTTCGCCACAGCAACTGATCTGGCCGATTACCTGGTCAAGAAAGGCCTGCCGTTCCGCGAAGCGCATGAAGCCGTGGCGCGCGCGGTGCGGGTGGCGGAACAGAAGGGGTGTGATCTGGCCGATTTGAGCCTGATCGAACTGCAAGCATTCTCGCCTCTGATCGGAACCGACATCTACGCCGTGCTGACGCTGGAAGGCTCGCTCGCTGCGCGCGACCATCTCGGTGGTACCGCACCGAATCAGGTACGCGCCGCGGTTGACCGGGCGCGCGCCAGACTGGTCTGACAAACGGGTCTGACAGACAGGCTGAGGTTCAGGGCGGCGGTAAAACGCCCTGGTTATCGCTGACTTCAGTTGTATCGATTGCATCACTCAGTTTCTCGACGCCGCCGTATACCTGAACCAGCAAGTTGCGCAGCGCATCGTGACGATCGTGCAGATCGCGCGCGAGCTGAGTGGCGATGACAAACTGGAAGCGACAACCGATCTCCGAATCCGGCTGATACAACAACAGATAGGCGGAGAACGGCAGGCTGGCGACCTTCACCGGCCCGCGCGAGGTGCAGGTCGCGTTCGCCGGCTTGCCCGTCGAGAGCGACGGCAAACCGAAGAACTCGCCTGATTGGATGGTCTTCAGCGTGTAATGTCGCCCGGTATTGCCGTAGTGAGTCACTTCAACCTGGCCGTCGAGCAGCAGATACAACGCCTGATTCAGACGATCCTGGTAAATGAAGATATGGCCATTGGGGTATTCATCGACCCGCATCGCGGCGGCAACGTTTTCAACGTCGGAGTCAGACAGAAACTGAAACCCCGGCAACGAGCGTAAATAGTTTTTGAGGATCATCCACGCGCTCCCAACAGGCTTTTGATGAAGTCCAGCACGCCATGTTGCTTGCGGCTCAATTCCGACAACGGCACGGTGATATCACCCAGCAGCAGCATGTTGCCCTCCGGATCGACCACCGGGTTGTTGGCGCTCACCTGGAGGCGACGAATCAGCATCTGGATGAAGGCATGCGTCAGGCGGCAAACAGCAATCGAATCTTCCGCGATCAAAGCGTCGAAATCCGAGTAGGAAAGACGTGCCACGACGGTGTCCGGGCCAGCCGTCACCGTACTTGACGCGCGCCGAATACCGCTGAAATAGCCCAGCTCGCCACACCAGTTGCCAGGCCGGATCTCACCCAGCTGAATATGATGACCAGAAAGTTCGATAGACAACTGCAGGCGGCCACTCAGGACCAGGAAAAAGGCATCAATCGGTTCCTGGTCGTGCACCATGACCTGGCCATCTTCCAGTTCGTGCAACGTCATCCGATCAAGCAGCGGCTTCAGATGATCCGCGCCGAGTTGCTCGGCAAAATCAGGCAGATACTCAAACAGAACATGTTCATCCATTTATTTACCCTCAAGCCTCCAGACACCGGCAAGTGTAAGCCAAACCAGCGCTAGATCAGGCTGACCTGACTACCCGATTGCGCCGAGGCAAAACGCGACAGCGAGGCGAACAGTTCCTCGTTGCTACGGGTATCGCGCCACACCTGGCCATCCCAACGGAAATGATAGCCGCCGCTTTTTGCCGCCACCCAGATCTCCTGCGCTGCGGCTTGCTTGTTGACGACAATCACCGAGTCGTCAGCGAATTCGATTTGCAGAATGCCGCCTTCGGAAAACTCATAATCAAAATCGGCATCGGCGTGTTCAATCGCCTGCTCCAGCTTGTTCAGCGTGTCATCAGCCAAACGGGTGTATTCAGTTTCAGTCATCCAATGCTCCTGGTTGGCGCAGCCTTGGGAGGCAAACTCGGGGCTGCTAAACTGCTCCCGATTTTAAAGGCCTCCCCATGCGAAATTTCCTCTTGATCTGCGCCTTGTCAGGCACTTTTTTCACTCTCTCCGGCTGCGGCAAGAAAGGGGCCCTGTATCTACCGGATACCGCTGCGCCCAAGTCCAGCCTTGCCCAACCCAGCCAACCGGCACAACCCACTCAGGCCACCCAAAAATGAACGCTCTTTCACGCCGGGAAGGCATCCTGCATGTTGAGGATGTGCCGCTTGCTGAGGTCGCCGCTCAGTTCGGCACACCGTGTTATCTCTATTCGCGCGCCACCCTGGAACAGGCGTATCGCGCCTATGACCATGCCTTTTCGGTACATCCGCATCTGATCTGCTATGCGGTGAAGGCTAATTCAAGCCTTGCGATTCTGAATCTGTTCGCCCGTCTGGGTGCCGGTTTCGACATCGTTTCCGGTGGCGAGTTGGCACGTGTGCTGGCTGCCGGCGGCGATCCGGGGAAAGTGGTCTTTTCCGGCGTCGGCAAGACCGCAGCGGAAATGCGCGCGGCCCTGACCGCCGGCATCCATTGCTTCAACGTCGAATCGGAAAGCGAACTCGTCCGCTTGAATCAGATTGCCGGTGAGCTGGGCCAGACTGCCGCCATCAGCTTGCGCGTCAATCCGAATGTCGATGCCAAGACACATCCCTATATTTCCACTGGTCTGAAGGACAACAAGTTCGGCATTGCCCACGAACACGCCCTGCGCGTCTATCGCGAAGCGGCCAGCATGGCGCACCTGCGCATCACCGGCATCGATTGCCATATCGGCTCGCAGCTGACCGAAGTCGCCCCCTTTGGGGAAGCGCTGGATCGCGTGCTGGAACTGGTCACCAGCCTGCAAGCGGAGGGAATTCGGCTGCAACACATCGATATCGGCGGTGGTGTCGGCATTCGCTATCGTGACGAAACCCCGCCTGAACTGGACGCCTACGCCAACGTCATTCTGGCCCGCATGCAAGGTCGCGACGAACGCCTGGTGGTCGAACCGGGTCGCGCGTTGGTCGGCAATGCCGGTTGGTTGCTGACCCGGGTGGAATACCTGAAACACGGCGAAACAAAAGATTTCGCCATTGTCGATGCCGCGATGAACGACCTGATGCGGCCGGCGCTGTATGACGCCTGGCACGACATCCTGCCGGTCAGAGAGCGGGTCGATGAGGCGACGCGCAACTACGCCGTCGTCGGACCAGTCTGCGAAAGCGGCGATTTTCTTGGTCACGATCGTACCCTCGCACTGGCGCAGGATGACCTGCTCGCCATCTGTTCGACTGGCGCCTACGGCATGAGCATGAGTTCGAACTACAACACCCGGCCGCGCGCGGCTGAGGTGATGATTGACGGCAAGCAGATGCACCTGATCCATGCGCGCGAACGGATCGAAAATCTGTTAGCCCAGGAAAGCGTGTTGCCGGGCTGATATTTTTGTGCCTTTTTGGCACCACCAAGCCGCTGATATCAAGCAAATACGCGCTCTGGGCTTGTCGAGCGCGCATTTTTTTGTTCTACAATCGCCGCACGCCTCTTGATCGTGTGGAAGTGCTTGAGGCAAAAGGCTTTCCGGCCAAACCCTTCATCATTCGAGGAGTAAGACATGCCCGTTGCCAAACCAGCAAAAAGTCCCGCCAAGAAAGCCACAGTAGCAAAGCCCGCTGCCGCAAAAGCGGCCGCAGAACCCGCCAAGACTGCGGCTGCCGCTAAACCTGCTGCCGCTCCCGCCAAGAAAGCTGCCGCCGCCAAACCTGCCGCCGCTCCTGCCAAGAAAGCCGCTGCCGCCAAACCTGCCGCCGCGCCTGCCAAGAAAGCCGCTGCCGCTAAACCTGCTGCCGCCCCCGTCAAGAAAGCCGCCGCCGCCAAACCTGCTGCCGCGCCTGCCAAGAAAGCTGCTGCCGCCAAACCTGCTGCCGCGCCTGCCAAGAAAGCCGCCGCCGCCAAACCTGCTGCCGCGCCTGCCAAGAAAGCCGCCGCTGCTAAACCTGCTGCCGCGCCTGCCAAGAAAGCGGCTGTTGCCAAACCCGCTGCCGCGCCTGCCAAGAAGGTTGCTGTCGCTAAACCCGCTGCTGCAAAACCTGCTGCCAAAGCAGCTGCGAAAAAATAACGCGGTTAGCACAGCGGACGAGAAAAAAGCGGGCATGGCCCGCTTTTTTCTCGTCCGCTGCCGGCGATCAATAATCCATCGGGTCAACATCCAATGACCATTTAACGCCTCTCGCCGGCAATGCTTCGAGCTGCGGCAGCCAGTGGCCAAGGAACTGCTGCAAACGCTGCCGCGCACTCGCCTGCACCAGCAATTGCATGCGATATCGATTCGCCACCCGCGCCATCAACGCCGCCACCGGGTCGAACAGGACAACCCCGGTCTGCAAGGCAAGTCCCGCTTCTCGCGCCGCCAGCAAAAACCCCAGAGCAGCTTCCTCTTCGCGCGCTTCAGCACGCAACAAGGCCTGGCTGGCATAAGGTGGAAAGTCGGCGCCGCGACGCTCGCGCAACGCGGCTTCGGCAAACCCCGGGTAATCATGCCTCTGCAAGGCCTGATACAAAGGGTGACGTGGATATTGCGTCTGAATCAATACCTCACCCGGATGCTGCGCGCGACCGGCGCGGCCGGCGACTTGCATGAGCTGCGCAAAGAGCCGCTCACTGGCGCGAAAGTCGGGCGAGACCAAGGCTTGGTCGGCGCCAATGACGCCGACCAGGGTGAGATGCGGAAAATCATGACCTTTGGCAACGATCTGGGTGCCTACCATGATGTCCACTTCACGTGCCTCGACCTGCTCGCGCATGGCGGCAAACGCGCCCTTGCGCGCGGCGGTGTCACGGTCGATACGCAGGATGCGGGCGGTCGGAAATTGCTCGGCCAGGGTTTCCTCGATCCGCTGCGTTCCCTGTCCGGCCGGACGCAGATCGAGATTGCCGCATTCCGGGCAGGCTTCCGGCGGCCGCGCGATGAGGCCGCAATGGTGGCAGACCAGTCGGTAGCCCTGCCGACTTCGATGCAGCACCAGATGCGCTGAACAGCGCGAGCAGGAAAAAACGTGGCCGCAACCGTTGCACAGCATGCTCGGGGCGTAGCCGCGCCGATTGATAAACACCAGGCTTTGTTCGCCGCGTTGCAGGCGTTCCGCCAACGCGGTCAGCAGTACGCTGGTGAGGCCGAGTTTGGGACGATCCGTGCGGCTGTCGATCAAGCGCACTTTCGGCAACACCGCCTCGGCATGCGCACGCTTGCTCAGCCCGAGCAGGTGATAGCGCCCTTCCTTGGCGTTGCGCCAGCTTTCCAGCGCTGGCGTCGCCGACCCCAGCAACACCGGCACGCCGCGTTCACGCGCCCGCCAGACCGCCACGTCGCGGGCTGAATAGCGCATGCCTTCCATCTGTTTGTAGGCGTTGTCATGTTCCTCATCGACGATGATCAGGCCGAGTCGCGGTAGTGGCGTGAATATCGCCAGGCGCGTCCCCAGCACGATGTCCGCCTGCCCCGCCAAGGCTTCCAGCCAAGCGATTCGCCGCTCTCCCGCAGCCAGATTGCTGTGCAGGCTGATCAATCTGCGCTCGGGAAAACGGCGCGTGAATCGTTCAGTCAATTGCGGCGTCAGGTGGATTTCCGGCACCAGCACCAGTACCTGCTGACCGCGTGACAGGACATCAGCCACCCAACGCAGGTAAACCTCGGTCTTGCCGCTGCCGGTGACGCCATGCAGCAAGAACGCATTGAACCTGTTACCAGCGGCACGCAGGGCGGCGACCACGGTTTCCTGCTCGTCGGTCAAGGCCGGCATGGTTTCTTGCGGCGGCATCTGCGAGACCTGGCTGATCGGCTCGATCCAGGCATGTTCAAGCCAGTCTCGCAGCACGGCTTTGTCGCTTGCCGAGCAACTCGCCCAAGGTATTTCTGCAGCGAGCATTCGTTCCGCCAAGCGTTTTCGCGCAGTGAAACGGACAGGAACCCGCTCGGCCTCGGCGCGGCCAATCGCAGTCAGGCGATAAGCCAGCATCGGCAATGCCTTGCGCGTCCTGGCAGGCGTCGCTGTGCGGCGTAAAGCGGGCGGCAACATCATCGCCAGCACGGCGCCGAATGCGTGGTGGTAGTAATCGCAAACAAAACGCGCCAGCACCAGCAAATCCGCTGGCAATGGCGGGCTGCCGCGATCTATCGCATGCAGTGGCTTCAAACTTTCCATTGGCAAGCCGGAGTGGTCCGCCAGCGCGACCAGAACGCCGATCAACCTGCGGTTACCGAAAGGCACTTCCACACGACGACCGATATCGTCGGCATCCGCGTCGAGCGCCAGATAATCGAACAAACGATCGAGTGGCATATCGAGCGCGACCCGGGCAATCATCACATTCGCGGTCGTTGCGGACTCGGCGGAGACAGGTAATTCGGTGTTGAGCACGTCTGACTTATCAAAGCTACTTAAAGTAATTAGTAAGAAAATGCGATGAACCACCAACCCTGTAAGGAGTTTTTAACTTGTCCACCGAAGCTGTGGATAACGTTGTGGAAAACAAACCTGATAAGCCCGAAAACCCTATATGCAACGCGACTCCATGCGTTGGGCCTAAAAAAACGGCAAGAAAATAATCTATAAAAATCATGTGGTTGCGAAATCACAGTATTCTTCGCATCGCTAGCGCCAGAAAAATGCGATGTCAAGCGTAAAGGTGTGCATAAGTAGCCAGATTATTTTCATTTTTCTGCTTGATCATCGGCAATCTGTGCCAGTCATCCGCAGACAGATTGCCTTCCACGCTCACTCACTGCATCGACCAGTTCAGCATTTTTTCTTGCGCCTCGACAGCCGCCGAAGCTTTGGGATGATTGATCAACATGATCAGAATCCGCCGGCTTCCATTCGGGCCAAGCAGGTAGCCGGCAAGATTGCGCGCCCCATTCAAACTGCCGGACTTCAGCCATGCTGCACCGACTGAGGCGGATCCATTCATGCGACCTTTCTGGGTTCCTTCCAGGCCAACCGCCGGCAAACTGGCGGCAAACTCGTAAAAGACCGGTCGCGTTGCCGCATAACTTAGCAGTTGCGCCAGCGATGCCGCCGATATCCGTTCGATGCGGGACAGGCCGGAACCATTTTCCAGCACCAGTTCCGGCATCTTCAGGCCGGCTTCGTTCACCCAGGCCTGAATCGCCCGCTCACCTTTTTCCCAGGTCGCGGGAGCATCAAAACGCGCGGCGCCGAGATTGAGAAACAGCATCTTGGCCATGACGTTGTTGCTGTGCTTGTTGATGTCGCGCACCAACTGGGAAAGCGGAGGCGATTCGAATTCAAGCAGCGGGCGCGCAGTTGCCTCCAGCTCGCCCAGTTGTACGTCGCCGACCAGTTCACCACCAAGCGATTGCCAGAGTTCATTGAAAATCGTCATGAACGTGGCATCTGGCGGCAGCAGATTGAGCGGTATCGTCTGTTCACCGCAATCACTCAGGTAAGCCCCAATCAGGATCAGGCTGGCATCAACTTTGGTCAATCTGAGGCCATCACGTGTTCCATTGCAGGGCCCATCCATCCTCTGCAACTGGTTGACCATGCTCAGGCTTTGTTCGGCCGGCGCTGGCTCGAGTCGAGCGCCAATCGCTTCCCCCGTAGCCGACAGGCGCAGATTGAGCAAATTGAAGTTGACCAGCATGGCACTCGGTGGCGCGTTGTAAGGCCGAAGCGGCGCTTGATCGAAGGCGGCGGGGTCGATTGCATCAATCTGGTAATACTGCGTGTCGAGCAGGACATCTCCGCGGATTTCGCGGACACCGCGTTGGCGCAGTTCGCGCAACAAAGACCAGAAACGTTCCAGCGTCAGCGCTGGATCGCCGCCGCCCTGAAAAACCAGGTTACCGTGCAAAACGCCATCCAGCAGCGGGCCATCGCGATAGACGCGCGTCTTGAAGGTATGCGCCGGCCCCAGACTATCGAGTGCTGCCAGGGTGGTGACCAGTTTCATCACCGAAGCGGGATTGAAACTGACTGATTCGCCATGCGCCAGGAGCGGCAACGGGTTGCCCAGTTCCCGCACCAGAACCGCGACATGGCTATCCGGGATATCGGCCTGCTGCAAAGCCAGCGCAACCTCGGCGGGCAACTCCGCCCTCGCGAAGGCTGGCGCCATGACCAGAGAAACAAACAGGGCGCGCTGCGCCCAGCGGCAAATGGTTCGGCGCATCGATCGGAAAATCGACGCCGCGATCATCCCTTCGTCAGATCGCTCACATACCAGTCCATTGCTTCAACCAGCCCTTCCTGGATGCGATGGCTGGGTTCGTAACCCAGCAACGTGCGCGCCTTCGAAATGTCGGCCAGGGAATGGCGCACATCGCCGGCG
>JFJP01012317.1_pt1 | contig 16441 bp, 18 predicted proteins | sample 431651 | NCBI WGS metagenome assembly JFJP01 (sample SAMN02602958, study PRJNA72255) | Microbial mat metagenome, whole genome shotgun sequencing project. | biome: fresh water; feature: sink hole; material: water; isolation source: purple microbial (photo- and chemosynthetic) mats found in... | reverse complement strand
TGCAAAGCGGTGTCGCTTTTTGTTTTTCTTGAGTTGCTTGCCCCTATTTTTTGAGTTGCTTATTTCACGCTTGACTTGTTGCTAATGCCCTAAGAACTATCCACAAACGCACCGATTTCGCCCTGCGCGCTTGGCTTCGTACAGATGCCGATCCGCTTCGATAATATACCAGTCATAGTCATGCTCATCTGCGTCTGGGATTGCCGAAAATATTCCCATGCTTAAAGTGACACAATCGCTAACATCCGAGTCGGCATGTGGAATAGCCAGGTCATGAACCCCAACGCGAATCTTTTCAGCAAGAAGGCAGGCATCAGTAACACCTGTATTTAGCAGGACAATTGCAAACTCCTCCCCGCCATAACGGGATATCAGGTCAGTGCCTCGTTGACAATGTTGTTTTAATTCCTGCGCCACTTGAACCAGACATCTATCCCCATAAATGTGTCCGTAACGATCATTATATTTCTTGAAAAAATCAATATCCAGCATTATTAACGACAAAGGCTCCATACGCCGACGGCTTTCTGAAATGGCGTATTTCAGATGTTCGCTAAATTTACGCCGGTTTGCCAAACTTGTCAGGCTGTCCATGCGCGCCTGCTGTTCAAGTTCCTGGTTGACATTCTTTAGAAATCGATCGGCGCGTTCGCGCTGCAACAGTAAAAAACTACCTCCACTAATGATCATCAGGAAATAGGTGGATAAAAATGTCAGGTTCTGGGAAAAGTCGCTGGACATCAATTTATAATCTGCATGAAGAAAAGCGTTCGTACCGCGAACCAGTAAAATAAAACTGGAGATCGTGTAGATCGTGCTAAGTGTGTACCGCAAGGCAGATTTTTGGGTATCACGCAGTAATAAAATTGCCACCGAAAGAAAAACAAAAGCCGCGAAGGCGGACGAGATGTAAACATACTGATTCGGTTGCCTGGCAAATCCGAAAAACACAAAGATGAAAACAGCAACCACAATCGTGTAATATGTCTCCCACTGCTTTTTGGGCTTTTCGACAGAAATCAATGCCAGAGCTTCCAGCACAAGACCAGCCAGAAGAAATGAGTTTCCGACATGGGCGGAAACTATATCAGGGATTTTTCCGCGCATCGCAAGCAATATCCAGGAAATGCTCTGCAATAGTTTTCCAGCCATAAACTGGCTATAGGTGCGATGAGAGATGGAATCGCTTGGGTAAACAGCCAGCAAGCCAGCGGTGACGAGGTTTCCAGAAAACAGAAAAAGCAAAACCGTGGTCATATCAATTTCAAAAGAGATCATAACAGGCTCGCTTTATTGGGCGGATTTAATATGATTTTCAATACAAGGTTTCTTCCACAATGTATATCTGAGAAAAAACTGGCACGTCACATGGACGCCACCAGCCCAGGTCATAGAAAGGGCTGGCGTACTGAAGCAGATTTTACTCCGCCGAATCCCTTTACGCCTTCACCCCAGTCACAAAATAGTAACCTTCGTCCAAATCGTCCACCATTTGCGGCATCAGCAGCAGGATGTTGTCTTCATAGTCTGACTTCTGCCAGAATGCCTTTAACACGGTACGGGCTTGCTCGTTGACATGGACAGTATTGCCCCGCCCCCGTCAATCAAAAGCATGGCAACCTGATTGTCCCGCTCGGTGATCGCGAAGAAAAGATGGTCTCCATCCTCCTGCTTGGATTTGAGGAATTCATCGATTTGCTCCTGCAACTCCTCCTCGAAGAGTGTTTTTGACATTGCCCCGTCATCGAGCAGCGCTCGGACAAGATATTTTTCCGTGGTCATTTTGTTCATTGGAACTCCGATTTTATTTTTTGTCAGTATACAACAAAACAGGCAGACTGCATGAACGGACATATCCCAATGGAAAGGGGAACCACAAAGCCACAAAGAATTCTTCGAGTCTTTGTGGCTTCGCGGCAAACTTAACTCGCTTTTATAGCCAAGTCCCTCCAGAATTTCTTTAATCAAGCGCGGGGTTCCGCGTTGGTATAAATTTTTTATTATTCCTCCCTCCGCACTTGTGATAGACTTAACCCATCAAACCTTAACAAATCAGGCTGCTTCCATAAAGTTAGCGCATTATTTTTGGATCGCAAATCCGCTGGCGATGAAAATCGCCATGCGGTGATAAATTTTCCCTTTGCCAAAGGCAGAGGAAGATCAGAAATTACTTTAGAGGTGACTCATGGATGCGTACGAGAAAAGTGTTGATAAAGCAGTGAATCACGATCCTTGCCAATTTATTTTTCATGGCATTTTGTTTGTGGGGCGTGTATGCCGCTTATATAAGTTGGCAATTGCAAACCAATGGAGAAACGACAACAGGCACCGTCGTGCGTCTCGATGAACAGAGTGACGCCGAGGGCGGCTGTTGCACCTACGTGCCCATCATTGAATTTCAAGCGGAAGGCAAAACCTATTCCTTTGATGGAAACACCGCATCCGATCCTCCTCAATATGATGTGAATGAGAATGTGCCTGTGCTGTACAACCCGTCAGATCCCAACACAGCACAGATCAATAAATTTTCAGATCGTTGGTTAATGCCGATCATTCTCATTCCCGCCATGATTCTCACGTCCATCATTACTACCTTCTTCATGATCCGCGCCTGGCGTCGGGGAGAATCGCTGTAGGCGAGGAATTCATTCAGTAAAGCAAAACAGCCCCTGTTCATTTTACAGGAGGGCTGTTTTGCTTTACAAAAAATGAGACCGTCATCGTCTTTTACGGCGAAGAAGTTCAATTATTTTTCATACCCATTCGGGTGTGATTGGTGCCACTCCCACGCACTGGAGATGATTTCCTGCATGTTGGTGTGTGTCGGCTTCCAACCCAACTCGCTCATGATCTTTTGGGGAGATGCAACCAGTCGCGCCGAATCACCTGCGCGGCGGGGGGATTCGACAACGGGGATGGCGTGCCCCGTGACCTGTCTCGCTGTCTCGATCACCTCACGCACCGAGAATCCGCTTCCACTGCCGATGTTGTAAACCAGCTTATCTTTTGATTCGAGTGCGCCCAACGCAAGAATGTGCGCCGCTGCCAAATCCGCAATGTGAATATAATCGCGGATACAGGTGCCGTCCGGCGTGGGATAGTCTGTGCCAAAGATCGCAGCAGATTCAGCCTGCCCCAATGCAATTTGCAACACACGCGGAATAAGATGGGACTCAGGCTGGTGCGCTTCGCCGCGTCCAGGCAAGGCTCCGCAAGCGTTGAAATAACGCAATGCTGCAAAATGCAAACCGTAAATTTGGCGATACCATTCGAGCGCCTGTTCAGTCATCAACTTTGTATGACCATAAACGTTTGTGGGTCCAATGGGTGAATCTTCGGTCAACGGGGTTTCGCTGGATTGATAAACTGCCGCCGTGGAAGAAAAGACTAGTTTCTTCACCCCAGCCCGCACAGCGGTTTCCATCAACTGCAAAGAATTGGCGAAGTTGTTGCGGAAGAATTTACCCGGATCCTTCATACTTTCGCCTGCTTCGATAAATGCAGCGAAGTGCATGATGGCATCAAAATTGTTGGAGGTCAGCGCGCCCGCCAAGGCATGGCTGTCATCGAGATTGGCGTGAATAAAATTTGCGCCCTGTGGCACAGCAGCGCGATGCCCCGTAACCAGCGAATCAAAGACTGTGACGGAATGTCCGGCATTAATCAATGCTTCAGCGGTGGCTGAACCAATATAGCCGGCGCCGCCTGTAATAAATATGTTCATGTGTTCTCCCAAGTGTATAAGACGTACGCAAAATTAAATCTTTATCTGACAATCCACGCGGGTTTGAAAGAGGCTGGCATAAATCTTGAAGACTAACAGACGCTTTCAATGCCGCGCATAAACCAAAAAGTAGTTAAACAAATTATATCTTATTGCCCCAAGGATACTTCCTGCCAGGCTTGCGTGTACCAGCGTAAGTATGCTTCTGCGTGGGCATTCCAGTAAATTTCTGTGTGATCGCCTGAAAAGCGGTGAAATTTATGGAGGTAATTATTGCGCGTGAGTATATCCTCAAATAATAAATTGCTATTTAATTCCATGTCTGAGTCACCAATATCAAGCCACAGGTTTGGGCGGGTTTCCTGTGGAATAGACTGGATAATTCTCTCCACGTAGGGTGCGTCATCCTTAAAGATGGCGGGAGAGTGCAAGCCAAGCGCGCCAAATAATTCGGGGTGTTCCAGACCAAGCTGCACGGTCCAGCCGCCGCCGCGTGAAAGTCCGCCAAGAGAACGGTGCCCGCGATCCGCAAGGGTACGGTAGTTTTTATCCACATAGGGAATCAAGTCGTTGATGAAACGAGCGCCGAAGCCGGGACCCGCTTCAGAATTCCAGTAGCGATCATCGGGAAAAACCATGATGAAGGGCAGGCTTTCATTGGCATGAATCAACTGGTCCGCGATGATGGGCGCGCCAAGCCTCACCCATTGATCTTGAGTATAGGTTTGTCCGTGCAGCAAATACAGAACAGGAAAGCGTTGATCCACAAAACTTTCATAACACGGGGGCAAATAAATAATAAATTGTTGCGGCGGATTTGTCGTTTGCACAACATCCTGCTTGATAAGCCCCGGCTCTGCCAAACAAGCCAGCGGAGTAGCCGTGGGCGTGGCCGGGATGGGGCTTGGAGGAGGCTGGGTTGCAGCGATAGTTACGGTTGGAACGGCCACTGTTGGAGTGGGTGCCGGTGAACAAGCTGAAAATCCAGCAAGAAGCGCGGCATAAGTGGTGAGAAGAATGGCTTGACGAGTACTCATGCTTCGCATTATACTCGTCCAGTTCATTTGATCGGGGCGTGGCGCAGTCCGGCTAGCGCGCTTGCTTTGGGAGCAAGAGGCCGTAGGTTCGAATCCTATCGCCCCGACAATTTTTCACAGAGACACGGAGACACGGAGTTAATTTCTCTGTGGCGCGTGTCTCTGCGATTTAACCCGTGTGTGTTAAAATCACAGCAGGATGAGAAAAATTGAAAAAGTCCCTGTTTTCCAAAAGTGAAATTCAATGAAAATTATTGACAAGACCACTCAACAAGACGCCAATGGCAACATTAATATTATTGCCCGCGTACAGGCAACCCTAAAGTATGGGCTGAACTGGTTTGCCGAATTGGAAGCCCAAAAGACGGTGATCGCGCAATTGGATCGCACGCTCGAGAAAGGCTTTGTATTAATTCGTAATTTCACCCTGCCAAATAGTGAAATCGTAATTCCCATTATTTTAATTGGCGCGGGGGGCGTCTGGGTAGTTTACGTCACAAATGTGAAGGGAAGTTTTGAAGCAAAAGGCGATCAATGGAACGCAGTCAATAACGACGGGAAGGCGCTGCCAGCCAATGTTAATTATATTAGCCGCGTTGCCCAATTGGGGACTGTGTTTCAGAAGTACTTGAAAATCCAAAAAGTTGAAATGCCCAATCCGGTGGAACCTATATTGATTGCGGCTGACCCAGGCGCGCAAATTGACTCGGTACGCCCGGTGGTGCGTGTGGTCAGAAGCGATGCCATTAAACAGTTCGCAACCTCACTTTTGCAGGCTCGCCCTGTCTGGCGCACCGATTTTATTCACGAACTGGCAGAACGTATTATTGACCCCGCCCCGCCCGAAGAATTAAAACCCATCACCCCCGCGCCAGCCGGTCAGCAAACCATTTCACGCACCGCTGCGTTGGCTCAGGTAACTGAACAAGGCTTTAATTCAAACGAACTTGGTTTTGCATTTGAAGAAAACGAAACGCAATCCGATATGCAGGACTCAAATCAAGCCAACACGGCTAGTCCGCAGCCCCCGGTAAGGCAGGCTCCCGCAAAAAAGAAGTTTCTAGGGCTGGGGGATACACAAATCGTTTTACTGGCGGGTATGTTAATCGTTGAATTTTGTATCCTCTTCGGCTTTGGTATTATCATCTATTTGAATCTGTAAACCGCTTTGACTTCTCCATTTCTGTCCATTGTCATCCCCGCTCATAACGAAGAGCTTCGCCTGCCTCGCTCATTGAGGCAGGTCTTTGCTTTTCTTGAAAAACAGCCCTACTCAGCCGAAGTCATCGTTGTTGAAAACGCCAGTTCAGACCGCACGCTACAACTGGCGCGTGACTTTGCCCTACACCAACCCAACTTAACAGTTCTGCACGAAGATAAAGCCGGCAAAGGTAATGCGGTGCGGCGGGGCGTACTGGAAGCGCGCGGCGAATATCGTTTTATCTGCGACGCCGACCTCTCCATGCCGATTGACGAATTGGAAAAATTCCTCCCCCCCGCTTTAACCGGCTTCGATGTTGTCATTGCCTCTCGTGAAGCGCCGGGCGCAGTGCGCTACAACGAGCCTCCCTATCGTCATTGGGGCGGACGAGCGATCAATCTTGTAATCCGCCTGTTGATTCTGCCAGGCTTGAATGATACGCAATGCGGTTTCAAATGTTTTCGCGCCGAAGCGGCTGAAAAAATTTTTAGCCAGCAAACTCTCGGCGGCTGGTCTTTTGATATAGAAATCCTTTATCTGGCACGTCGAAAACGTATGACCATCACCGAGCTTCCAGTTCATTGGTATTTCGACGCAGGCAGCAAAGTAAGCGCGGTGCGCGACGCCCTGTACATGATCGGGGATATTTTTCGCATTTACAGCAACGCCCTGCGCGGCAAATATGATTTCACCCCCTGACCTTTTGCACGAAAAAAAACTCTGGCGCACCTGGCAACATATTGCAGGACTAGACGAAGCGGGACGCGGCGCCCTCGCAGGACCGGTCTGCGTCGGGACAATTATCCTGCCGAGTGAAAATCCGCTTCTTTTACAAGCCTTGAGCGGGGTACGCGATTCCAAGCAGTTGACTCCCCGTAAGCGAAATCAACTTGCGCCGCGTATCAAACAGGTTGCGCGCGCCTGGGGCATTGGCTTTGCCTCCGCCGACGAAATTGACGAATTGGGAATTGTCCCCGCCACCCGTCTCGCCGCCAACCGCGCGCTGGAATTCATGCATTTTTTTCCGGAATTTTTGCTAACAGATTTTCGCCTCGAACTCCCAGAACTGGATTTGCCACAGGCGGCATTGGTCAAGGGCGACCAATGCTCCCTGAGCATTGCGTCCGCCTCCATCCTTGCAAAAACGGCGCGAGACGAGTTAATGATCGAATTGGATACTCGCCACCCACACTATGGGTTTGCGCGTCACAAAGGGTATGGATCGTTGGCGCACCGCAGGGCAATTTCTGAGTTTGGCTTTTCCCCCGTTCATCGAAAAACATTTCACATAAAAAACAGCGGATGATTTCATCCGCTGTTTTTTTTACTTCTTCAACATGCCGCTTCCGCCTGACAATTTACTTTCAGGCTTGCCTGCCCGCCATGCGTAATATCCCAGCCCGGCTCCGCCCAGCAAAAGCAACCCTCCAATAATGCCAAATAGAGGGGATGTCTTTGGCTCCTCCTGAGAAGCTGCGCCAACATCTGCCACAATATCCTTCGACTGGATGCCGAAACCCACCTCGGCGCGGTCACCGGCATTTACATCAAGCGATTGGTTTAATTCTATGGTTGGATTGTAATTATCGGGAATACCTACTGTAATGTTGTAACTGCCTTCCGGAACATTCGAAAAACATATCCCCTGATAAGCGGCTGGGTCGGCAGGGATGATCGTATTTTGGGCGGCGGAATACTCGCCATTGTTTTCGGTCACGCTGACAGCGCCGCCCGCAACGGCGGGTTCTATCTCTTCGCGCAGCGCATTGCCATTGGCGTCATTAAAAAGCAAAACACAAATTTCAGTTGTTCCGGTAAATGGCGTAGGTGAAGCGGTAGGCGGGGCAGGCGTGGGGGATGGACCAGCGGTTGGCGTTCCTGCCATTGAGATAATCCCGATCAGCAATTCCTGCCCCACGATCAGGGTGCAATTCTCATCCAATTTTGAATTCAACTGGCGAAGTTGGTCCACTGTGATGAGGTTGATCGCCGCCACGCGGTAACAGCTATCTTCCGGCTGTACGACATAAAGAATACGCCCATCTGCGCCGGGCGTGGCTGTCGGGATGACTTGCCGTATACCAGGCGCGGCATTTGCGGGAAGCCATAACCCAAGCAAGAGCAAACTTATTAATGTGAATAAGATAAAAAAGCGCTTTGGATTCATAAAGAAAATTATATCAGGATTCAGTTATGCCCCGCTGACATAAAACTTCGGAGCGCGCAAGGAAAGGTTGTCAGGATTGGCGTCGAAAGTTGCCCGGCTTTCGAGCAAAATCAGGAGATTTTGCAGTCCCCCACTGACATGCTTTGCTTGCACACAACTTCGGAAGTCTTTGAGACTTCCGAAGTTTGTACTTCACTTATTCGCCTTCACCACCGCCCGCGCTTGCGGGTTGCTCTACGCGCACCACTTCACCGTGATAGTTGATGATGACCTTGAAGCCCATCATGCCGAGGTAGGCGCGCATGTCTTCTGGAATGCCAGTTTGCATCAGCGTTTCAAACTGTTTTTCAATATTCTTAAGTTGCTGTTCGATGATCGCCTTTGAAAAGGGATCATCCTGCCCGAGCATCTTGGCTGTTTGTTCTGAAAGAATGTCTTCGCTGCCTTTCATCATTTCAGCCATTTGCGCCAGCACAGCACGGTCGATCTGCTCGGCGGGAATATGGCGGCGGAATCCAGAATCATCCACCACGTAACACGGCTCGGCGCCAATGAACGCAGTTTCGGCAGGATTGCCAAGTTCGTCTATTACAAGTCCGGCAAAGAGAGGTTGGTTGGTCATGATGGTGTGTATGTCATTGCGGGGAGCGTTCTTGCTCGTTGCGGCGCAGCAATCTCGCATAGTGTTGCAGAGATTGCTGCGGGCGGAAGAACATCACCCTCGCAATGACATTTTATGAAAATTAACTCTGTCTGCCTTCCACAGCGGCAAGCAGAATACCTGCGGCAAGCCCAAGGCGGCGATCCAGCCGATGGTTGGTATCCATGCTGAAGTCAAGATTCAGTTCATAGGTGAATGGATTGAAATTCTGCTTGAGATCAGCCACGCGATCCGCGCCGAGGACAATATCATAGTTTTGCGGAATGAGATTGCTAAGAAAGCGACGCAGCAGCGCCATGCCCATGCTGTCTTCAAACAACTTGCCGATCACGGCATCGCCCGCATCCAGAATTTCCCATTCATCACGCAGGATGGATGCCAGACCTTTGCGGCGCAGCGCGCCCACTTTTTGACCTGTGGCGCTGTCCACGACATCATACGCGGCAGAGAAATCAATGATCTGACGCGCTTTGATCATCAGCACTTCCTGCGCTTTGCTTTCGTCAGAATATACGCGGATATCCTCGCGCATTTTGAACATTTTCTGTTCACTGAATAACACGAGTTTTCCGCCGGGTTCAAAGAAACGGAATTTTCCTGCGAGCGCAAAAACCTGTCGTTTTAGTAGGTATTGATTGAATTGAAAAGCGGAATTCATTTTTTCTCCTTGTTAAGTTTCGAAGTTCGGAAATGGAACTCTCGAACTTCATCAATTATTACACACTTCTTTACCTCATCACTCGCGCAGGAATAATCCCGAAGGAGTGAAATGATTATAAATTTGCCGCACAAGCAGCTACACGATCTGCACCCGTGTTCCTTCGCCGGGCAGGTGCAGGTAATCTTCACCAATTGGGACATTGGGGCGGCTCCAGCGATAGACCCATTTTGCATCCTCTGACGGCAGGTTTACACAGCCGTGACTGCGCGGGCGTCCGTAATCGTTGTGCCAGTATGTTCCATGAAAAGCATTGCCGTAGCCCGTGAAGAAGGTACACCACGGTACGCCGGGCAGGTCGTAGTGATTTTTTGTGTCTTCATCCTGATTGTTCATGTGGACAGACGGACCTTTGTGATAGGTGAGGAAATCGCCTGTCGGCGTGCGCGTTCCTTTTGATCCGCTTGAACAGCGCGACGTGAATACCATCGTATCTCCCTCAAAGGCTGTTACCAGTTGCGTGGTCAGGTCGACATGGATCAATTTATCAGATTCGGGAACGTCGGGAGAAAGCAGGGATAACTCTTCGTTGGGGATGAGGCGCATGTTGTAATGTGGGACAAAAAACGATTTTTGGATCTCGCTGTCATATATTTCATACCAGATGCTTTTTTCTTCATGCGTCACGATAGCTTTCGTTACCCAATGCGTGGTTCCGTAGTATAGGCGGTACCCTTTTTTTCCATTGGTGAATGGGATGAGCCGCGTCTCGCTGACGGGTACGACGATCTCGCCGAGTTGTCCCTCAGCGGGGATTTCATAGATGGGTTTCTGAAATTTGGTTTCCACCGGATGCAGCCAGCCCGAGTAGGTGTAGCCGCCGTCCAGTTGATACCAGACTTTGTTGAACGGGTTACCTTCCTCGCCTTGCACTTCGGCTTTAAGTTCAACAACCTGGTCGAGTCCGAAGAGGTGTAGTTCTTTTGCGTTGAAGGAGGGCGCATCGTAAAGCGGAACTCCGCTCCAGGTGACGCGTCCTTGGGATGCGGGTGGAGCGGCTAAAGCGTAGCCAAAGCCCAATTCGGAGAGAACAAGCCCGAGCGCGCCAGAGGCGGATAATTTCAAAAAGTCACGACGGGAAATTTTATTTATCATATTCATTGCAGACGTTTCTTTGTATCCATATTCTTACAAAACAATCTCGACCTTTGTTCCTGCCCCCCCGAAGGAAAATTCTTTGTGGAAGGCAACTTGCGGAGAAGTCCAGCGATACAGCCATTTTGCGCTTGGCATCGAAAGGTTGATACAACCATGCGAGCGGGGGCGTCCAAAGTCATTATGCCAGAAGGTGCCGTGCAGAGAAATCCCACTTTCGGTTATGTATTGCACCCAGGGTACGCCTGCCAGGTCGAAACCGCTGGCGGTGATGTCGCCGGCTGCCATGTGACGGGATGGGCGTTTGTAGGATGTAGTGAATGAGCCTTTGGGTGTGGTGTACGTGCCGACGCGATAGACGCCGCCTGTGGAAACTGGCGACGCAAATACCGGCTGGTCGTATTCGTAGGCAATTATGAGTTGTTCTTCGAGCCGCACTTGTATTTTTTTGTCCACGTTGGGAACATCTGGGGAAAGCGGGGCAAGCTCTTCCTCGGACATGATGCGGAAATGCTCGGCACGCGCATAATACAATTCGTTGAATTTATCGTCACGTACCTGCGCCCAAACCTGTCCCTCTGCGCTGGTTGTGACAGACATAATCCAGTGCGTAGTTTCATAATACATGCGGTATGCCACTTTGGATGTTTTGTCGGCGGCTTCGTACGCGTCGGTGTACGGTACGCTGACTTCAGCCAGCAAGCCGGTACGGGGAACTTCCATGCGCGGCGTGTTCAAGATCGTTCGCACAGGCTGAACGTTTCCAGAATAGATAAAGCCTTCATTGCCAACTTGATACCAGATGCGATTGTGTGAAGTGACATCTTCACTGATGGCGGTATTCGTAAGATTCAACAAGGCGTCACGCTGGCAGAACTTAACCTGAGTCCCTTCACTGGATGGACGGTCATACATCCAGATCATGCGCGTGGTGACACGTCCCTGTAGAGCGGTGAATGGGTCACCCAAGTCGAACGGCGGCACGAACAACCCCGCCAGTCCCAATCCGCTCAATTTCAAAAAGTCGCGCCGCGAGATTTTTTTTGATTTCATGTGAGAACAAAGGATGAATTATGAATGTTTCGTGTTGCGTGTTCCGTTGTTTACCTGTTTACCTTCCCTAATCATGTACGTTCACCACCGTGCCAACAGAAGCAAAGTTATACAACCACTCTGCGTCGGGAGTGGCGAGGTTTACACAGCCGTGACTCATGGGCGTGCCAAAATTATTATGCCAGTATGTGCCATGCAATCCATAGTCTTTATAGAAATACATCACAAACGGCACGTCGGGCAGGTAATATCCCGGACCCGTCATGGCTTGGGAACGCACTTTGACCCAGATATTAAATTTACCTGTCACTGTGGGGGTTTGCCAGGTGCCTGTTGAAACAACGAACGAATTCATCAACGTGTCGCCTTCGTATGCATATAGGCGTTGCTGCGAAAGATCAACATCAATCCAACGTTCCCCATCGCCAACTTTCACTTGCGGAGGGGTGTACGGCGCAACTGTCGGCTCGGCAAATTCAGGCGTAGGCGTATCCGCAATGATCTCAGCATACACCGCGCCGGATTCACTTGTCACATCTGGCAGGGCGGCTGTCGGCGGGCTGAACGGAGTCTCCGTCGGCGCGGCAACAACTTCGAGGGTGGGTTCAAGAGTCGGGGCAAGGGTGGCAACTTCGAGCGGCGTCTCCACTACTATAATTTCAGTCGGTATCGCAACGGCTGTCACGGTCGGCGCAATCACCTGCGCCATCGGCTGGGTTGCCGCCGCCGGCTTGGCAATATTCACCTGCGCGAAAGGCGGGTTTTCCTGCGCCTGTGGCGTAGAGGCAATATTCATAATGGATGCAAAAACAGGCGACGTCACAGCCGACCATGCAGCGAAGATAAAGACCGCGCACCCCATCAGAATTAACAAAATGGGGAGGATTGGGATTCGCTTTTTGGGATTTTTCACCTCCCTGACTTTTACCTGTGCCTTGGCTGTGCCCTCCAAATCGCTCTGGGCGGCGCTCCGAACCTGATCCCCACCATCGGAACTGATCCCAGCCTTGGGCGTTTCGCCGAGTCGCTGCATCGCCCATTCCATCCCCTTCTTTGCGCGCGGGCTGTTGGGGTTTGCCTCCAACGCTTTACGGATAAATTTCACACTATCGCGCGGACTAACCACCGCCGCAAGGATCAACCACGGGTCTTCACTTTGCGGGAAAAGTTCTGAGGCGCGTTCTGCCCACTGACGCGCCTCAGTCATATTGCCCTTTTTCAAAGCTTCGCGAGCATTAGCTACAGCTTTTCGAGATTCGATAAAACGCTCATTCATGAGTCACCTTTGGCGGGGATACTGGTAAACAGGTAGAAATAGTTAAATCAATTATAAGCCTTGAAGACTGTTTCTTAATTTGCCAGCAGGTTCTCAGGCAAAAATGTAACATCACATCTAGTATTCCTTGTTTACCTGTTTACCCTTTACTTTTTTCACCATTGAATTTCCACAGGCGTTCCGATGTCAGCCCAGTCATACAGCACCTGCGCTTCGTAGGTACCAAGCACCACACACCCATAGGAAATGGGCACGCCCAAATATCCAGCCCAGAGTGTTCCGCCGTTAGGCAAAATTGGCAAGGCGTGGATTCCATTTTCCATACTGCCCGCCCAATAAATGCCAAGCCAGTTCGGCATCCAGATATCCCAGGTTGCGCCGTAGGCACTGGGAATTTTATCCAGCACGCTGAACAACCCGGTACGAGTAGCGTTGTTCATTCCAGTCGATGAGACAAAACTGTACACCTGTGTATCACCTTCATAAACATACATGTGCTGCTCTGAGATGTCCACCAGGATATATTTGTTCCCGCCATAAGATGGAGGCGCATCGTACTGAGTTGTGTTCGAATAACCAGGCGCGGGCGGCGTATCAGCCACAATCTCAGCAAACACCAGCGATGTTTGCAAAGTGGCTGTTGTTTCTGTTACCGCAGGGATGACAGCCGATACAGAATCAACCTGTGCGGTCATCAAAGCTTCAGTCAAAGTTTCAGTTGGAAGGATGACAGGAGGGAGGGGAGTTGCCAGCCAGACAGTCGGCGTTGCTTTTGGTTTTTCGATCTTAACCACAGCAAACGGCTGCCCCGGCGTGGGTGTCGCGGCAACGGTCAAACCCAACGCAGGCGACGACATTGCCGTCCATGCTGCAATTCCAAGCGCCACAAAGATCAAGGTGATAATTATCACGAGAGAAAGCGGGGTTCGACGTGAGGCTTTGCTCATGGCGCTACGGTTGGGAAGGGCGTTGGCACAACACTTTCATTATTGATGAAGCACAAAATACCCTGTGTCACGCCGCTTGCCACAAGTTCTGTTTGGTTGGTGAGTATGTCGCGGTCAAGGTTCAAAAAGCCGGTTTCGATGATGGCTGTGATGGTATTCGGGTCAATTTCAGAAAAGGCATGGTACTCGCGCATATCTCTCGTGATACTGTTTGAATGGTAAAACAACTGTGTAGCGCGCTGATAGCGATCTACCATGCAGGCATTAAGACGCTGCGCGCGGTTGACATCCCGCGTATCGAGCGACGACGCCACTTTGAACCCAGTAGCCTCATCATTGATATATTCGCACGAATCATTGTGAATGGAAATCAACGCCACTGCGCGGTATCCATTCAAGCGCGTGTCAAACTCGTTGAGCAGGTCCACCTGAAAACCCTGCGCCACCAGCGCTTTTTGAACAAGTTCCGCAATCTCAAGGTTTACATCTGCTTCTGTCAAGTCCACCTGACCGTTCTCGTCTGTACAAACCGCGCCAGAGTCATTTCCGTTATGTCCTGCAACAATGCCAATGCGTAACTGCGGTTGGGGCGTGTTAATCACCGTACTGGGTCCCGCCTGCGGGGTAAGGATCAGGCGCAACTGCTCCTGCAAATTACTTGCGAACAGGCTATTGGGAGTCCATGCGGTGAAGAGGGTTGCCAGAAAAATGGCAACGCCCAGCGTTGGGAAGAAAACATTCACAACCCGTCGCTTTGACGCAGGCTTTGGCTCAGGTTTAGATTCAGGCTTGGGGGTGGGGGGGGCTATAGATTCCATGGCAAGATTAAATCATTATAATGCCTTCACAATATCCGCGCAAAAAACATAGGCTGGTTCTTTAGCTGTTGGCGTGGCGCTGCGCGAAAAGATTTTAATCAGGGCTGCCCGCCATACCTTTTGGGATTGTCTAAAAAGATGGACATTCATAAGTTCACTGTAAAAAAGTCTTCAAACACAAAGGACACGAAGTACACAAAAAAAAACAACCCGCTGATTTAGCAGGTTGTTTTGAGTGCCGAGGGGGAGATTTGGACTCCCGACCAAGGGCTTATGAGTCCCCTGCTCATCATTTGACGGAAATTCTTCTTATAAATAGTCCCCAATTGAATAGCGTTTATGGGAATTCTGTAGATCGGCGTCAGCGAAGGTCCCATAATATTCAGAGGTAACCTTCACATCCGTATGACCCAGTAGTTGCGCCACAATCGCTAAATTCATGCCCCTTTCTGCCCATTTTCTTGCCCGCCAATGCCTCCATTGGTGGGGAGACCATTTTTCTCTCACATTAGATTCACTGGCAATTCGCTTGAATATTTGATAAACACCCGTTACAGTCAGTCCGCCGCCCCGCACGCTTGTAAATACAAAATCCCCGCCTTGCGGACGAACGGATAACCATTTTTGCAGTGCAGCAGTTGTTTCGCTAAGGAAAAATACTTTACGTCCTTTTGCATTGCCCCCACGACCCTTTTCAAAAACTGTAGCACGACCACGATTAATTTCCAAATTTTTGAAGGTGAGTCCTGAGACGCCCGCGGCTCTGCATCCTGTATCTGCAACAAACAAAAGCAAAGCATAGTCGCGGAGATTTTCTTTGGCACCTTCGAGCATCAGATTTCGATCTTGATCTGATATGCCTGCTTTGGGTCTTTTTTGAGTAGGTGGAAATTCAAATCTTTTGGATGGGTTGGCAGATAACAAGTTTTCCTCAACAAGCCATGTAAAAAAACGTCGTGTAGAGCGAACATATCCATGTAATGTGTCTCTCGATAATCCCCCAGTTTCTGCTGATCTCGTAGGATGATTTTCGTAACGAAATTTTCGATCTGATAGGGAAGCCCTCCAGTTACGAAGATGATGAACAGTAATATTATTTATTGGAGTGCTTGCTCCAATAAATTTCTCCAATGAAGTCAATCTATCTTGATACCATTTGGTAGTCGCAGGAGATTTAACTCCCTTCATAGATGATAGAAATGCAGTGATGGCGTCAGCGAGTTTCATTAGTGCCCTCCCAGGCGAAAAATTTTTCACCGAATCTATCACGCTGATCTCCTGCGGAAAAGTCATTCATGATGCTTGACAGCTTTTCCAGGTAACAAATAACCTCGCACGGCTGGAACCCGGCGAGGTTGAGGTTTATGCAGCAAGCTGGTTACTTTAGTGAAATGGCTCAAAAAGAAATTATTCGGCTATTGACATTCAACTATCAACACAATAATATTAGTCAGGCATTGATCTTTTTATCAATGCCTGACCGGTGAGAAGGCAGCCGTCTGAACCACGGCAGTCGTGCATAATGATGTATACGCACTAGACTATACATATTGTATTGATTAGCGTTCTGTTTGTCAAGCAAGCGCGCCATCACCCGGTCATCTCTTCGTGGAGCGTGACTTGTGATAAAAATAAAAATTTCCGTGTTGCTTAAGAAAAAAGGGTGGAACGCAACTGATTTGATGCGAAAAGCAAATATTGCTTATGCAACAGCGTTGCGATTATCCAAGGATGATGGCGATGG
>JFJP01039992.1_pt1 | contig 16445 bp, 13 predicted proteins | sample 431651 | NCBI WGS metagenome assembly JFJP01 (sample SAMN02602958, study PRJNA72255) | Microbial mat metagenome, whole genome shotgun sequencing project. | biome: fresh water; feature: sink hole; material: water; isolation source: purple microbial (photo- and chemosynthetic) mats found in... | reverse complement strand
GATGCCAATTGCAGCCAAGATATAACCCCACACCATAAATGTGCTGGTAAATATTGGGGTAAGAAGGTCTGCCTCTGTTCCTCCTGCATAAAATAGTATACTTAATACTACAGATATTACCAGAAGTAGAATATAAAATATTCGAACGAACTTATTCATAAGTGATTATTTTTTTAAGTTATGTTTTACAAGAACATCAATTAAAGAAATTGATGCATCTTCCATATCATTAACAATACCATCAACTTTTGAAACAATATAGTTATAGAAAACCTGAAGAATCATAGCTACAATAAGACCAAAGATGGTTGTTAATAAAGCCACTTTAATACCACCAGCAACCAATGTTGGAGAAATATCACCAGCAGCTTCGATAGCATCAAATGCCTGAACCATACCAACAACTGTTCCCAAGAATCCTAACATAGGAGCCATAGCAATAAACAATGAAATCCAGGTCACACCTCTTTCGAGTAAACCCATTTGAACACCACCGTAAGAAATAACAGATTTTTCAACTACATCAATACCTTCGTGAACTCTGTCAAGACCTTGGTAGAAAATACTTGCTACAGGGCCCTTTGTATTTCTGCAAACTTCTTTAGCAGCTTCTACACCTCCATTTTCAAGTGCATTTTCAATATTTGCTATCAGTTTTTTAGTATTGGTAGTTGCCAGGTTTAAATAAATAATCCTTTCAATACAAATAGCTAAACCAAAAATCATTGAAAGAAGAATAACGCCCATAAAACCTGGACCACCTTCGATAAATTTTTGTTTAAGTACCTGATGCATAGAAGACTCTACTTCTGCCGGTGGAGCTACTTGTGTAACTTCTTCGGTAGCCACTGCTGCTGTTTCTGTTGTTTGTGCAACAGCTGTTTCTTCAGTTGTTCCTTCCTGAGCAACTGAATTAAAAGATGCTCCTAAAGTAAGCATCGCAAAAACTGCTATAAATGCAAATAGTTTTTTCATGGTTTGTTTTCTGTTTTAATTATTAACGATTTTTATGTTTGTAAAATTATTAAAAAATTCAGTAATTAAAAATTATTGCGGAGAAAGAGGGATTCGAACCCCCGATACCCTTTTGAGGCATACACACTTTCCAGGCGTGCGCCTTAGACCACTCGGCCATTTCTCCCTCAAAATACCCCAAAATTCGGGGCACAAAATACAAAAAAAATAATTAACTAATACTATTTATTTTGTAATTTCTCCGCTTATCGATTGATTTAAAAATATTTTTGTTTCTTCAGTAGTCAAATTTTTTCCTAAAACATACATTAACTTAACTACTGCAGCCTCTGTTGTAATATCATAACCACTTATAACACCACTTTTTAATAATTCTAATCCTGTTTCGTACTTAGTCATATCAACACTTCCTGCCAAACACTGAGTAACATTAAGTATAATTTTATCTTTATTAATCGCATTTTTAATCTCATCCAAAAACCATTTATTGGTAGGAGCATTTCCTGCGCCGTACGTTTCAAGTATTATAGCTCTAATATTTTCAATATTTAATATTGTATGTAAGGTATTTTTATTAATCCCCGGGAATATCTTTAGAACGGCAACACTTGTGTTTAATTGCGTATGTATATGTAATTCCTTTTTTGATGTTGGATAATGTATTGCCCCATAGTTGTATTTTATATTTATTCCTGCTTGTGCTAAGTATGGATAATTTGGCGATTCGAATGCATTAAAATGCTCTGCATTATATTTTGTTGTTCTGTTTCCCCTAAAGAGATTGTTTTCAAAATAAATACAAACTTCTGGGGCTAAGGGTTGTCCATTTTGTTCTGCTGCAGCAATCTCCACTGCCGTTATTAGGTTTTCTTTACCATCAGTTCTTAATGTCCCTATTGGTAGTTGAGATCCTGTAAAAATAACTGGTTTATCCAGATTTTCAAGCATAAAACTCAAGGCTGATGCTGAGTATGCCATGGTATCTGTTCCATGTAAAATTACAAAACCATTATAATCAGTATATTTTTCTTTGATTATCTGAACAAGTTTTATCCAAACTTCAGGGTCTAAATTTGATGAATCGATAATGGGATTAAATGAATAGGTTTTGAGATTAAATCCAAAACGCTTAAGTTCAGGAACTTCGTTCATAATCTGATCAAAATCAAAAGGTGTAAGGACACCTGTTTCAGGATTTTTTTTCATCCCAATGGTACCACCTGTATAAATAATTAAAATGGATTTGTTTTTAATTTCTTCCATCATCTACAAGTTAAAAAGCAATTTTGCATTACGTGTTGTCGTTTCAGCAACCTCAAATATAGAACAATTTTTTAGTTGAGCGATTTTTTCGGCAACCTTCACCAAATAAGCGCTTTCGTTTCGTTTACCTCTATACGGAACAGGCGCCAAATATGGTGAATCTGTTTCTAATACAATATGATTTAAATCAATTTGTTCAACTATTTTATCAAGGCCTGAATTTTTAAAAGTAACAATTCCTCCTATTCCGATTTTAAAACCCCACTCTATGATTTGTTTAGCCTGATCCAAAGTACCTGTAAATGCATGAAATACTCCAGACAGATTATCATCCAATTGGTTGTGCATAATAGAAAAAATCTCCTTGAAAGAATCTCTAGCATGAATAACAATAGGAAGTTTATGCTGTTTGGCAAGATTTATTTGATAAATAAATGCCTCCCTTTGTTGAATAATAAACGATTTATCCCAATATAAGTCAATACCGATTTCGCCAATTGCAATAAACTTTTCTTTAGCAATTATATTTTCGAGATTTTGTAGTTCCGATTTATAATTCTCATTAACAGAGGTAGGATGCAATCCAACCATTGGAAAACAATTTTCCGGATATTGCTTACACAACTCAAGTAATGCCGTAATCGATTGATTATCAACGTTTGGCAACAGTAGTTTATCGACATTATTGTGAATAGCATTTTCAATTACCTGGTTTCGATCCGCATCAAATTCAGGTAAAAATAAATGTGTATGTGTATCAATAAACTGCATTGACTTATTTCGAGGCAAACTTATAAAATTATAGCTATATAATAATAAGATGCAATTAAATGATTTTACCCTATAAAATAAAAAAAGAGGAACGATAAAACGCTCCTCTTAAATATTATAAATAAACTACACTATACACAACCTTGTGCAAGCATTGCTTCGGCAACTTTAACAAATCCACCTACATTTGCACCGTGTACATAATTAATATATCCATCTGGTTGTTTTCCCCATTTAACGCAAGTTTCGTGAATATTAATCATAATTTGATGTAAACGTTGATCCACTTCTTCGCGTGACCAAGGTAAACGCATTGAGTTCTGGGTCATCTCTAAACCAGATGTAGCTACACCGCCTGCATTAGCTGCTTTTCCTGGGCCATAAAGTATTTTCTTTTCGATAAAAACTTCAACTGCTTCAGGAGTTGATGGCATATTTGCACCTTCAGAAACACAGAAACAACCATTAGCAACAAGTGCTTTAGCATCAGCTATTTCAATTTCATTTTGAGTTGCACAAGGTAGAGCAACATCGCACTTAATACCCCAAGGACGTTTGTTATCATAATATTCAACACCAAATTTCTCTGCATACTCTTTAATACGTCCACGTTTAACGTTTTTAAGCTCCATTATATAAGCTAGTTTTTCTTTTGTTATTCCACTTGGGTCATGAATAAACCCAGAAGAATCTGACATTGTCACAACCTTACCACCTAATTCGGTTACTTTCTCAGCAGCATACTGAGAAACATTACCCGAACCAGAAATAACTACAGTTTTACCTTTAAAACTCTCACCGCGGGTTTTAAGCATTTCCTGTGCAAAATATACATCTCCATAACCGGTAGCTTCTGGACGGATTAAACTACCACCAAATTGTATCCCTTTTCCTGTGAGAACACCAGTAAATTCATTTTTAAGTCTTTTATATTGTCCAAACATATAACCTATTTCGCGTCCACCAACACCAATATCACCAGCAGGAACATCTGTATTATGACCAATATGACGGAATAACTCTGTCATTAAGCTTTGGCAGAATCTCATTACTTCGTTATCTGATTTTCCTTTTGGATCAAAATCAGAGCCACCTTTACCACCACCCATAGGCAATGTAGTCAAGCTATTTTTTAATACTTGTTCAAACGCAAGAAATTTTAAAATACCTAAATTAACCGTAGGGTGAAAACGCATACCACCTTTATAAGGTCCTATTGCGCTGTTCATTTCGATACGATATCCTTTATTAATTTGAATTTCCCCTTTGTCATCGAGCCATGGTATTCTGAACAAAATAGTTCGTTCAGGTTCAGCCATTCTTTCTGCCTGATGAAATTCTTTTTCATTTGGATTTTTGGCAACGATTTTAGCCATAAATTGTTCTACTCTTGGATCCATAATAAGTTTAGTTTTTAGTTTGTAATTTGTGGTTTATATACAAACAAACTTATAAAAAATAATTTCAGAACAATTTGGTATCTCATTGTTTTTTTTGACAACTCTTCAAAAAAAGCTGATAAAAATCATGTGTTTAGTATAGGTAGTGTTGTTCAAAAGGTTATGTTATTAAACACTTACTGACTTTTGTCATAAATAAACCGGGGAAATTAACTTGTACTTCTTTCCAGGCATCGCTTTTACAATACCTGCAAACTCCAAACTCAGCAATAATGGGGAAACCCTGCTTGTTGGCATTGATGCTTCTAGACAGATAATATCAATAGTTAATTCGTTTTCTTGTTGTAAAATTGAAGCAATAATTTTTTCCTCATCTGAAAGCTCAAGAAATAAATCGCGTTGAACAGCTTCTGCCTTTGAGTTTCGCACCTCCCAACCAAGCAAATATTCTAGATCTTCAACCTTTTCGAGTAGTGCAGCCTTATTTGTTTTTATAAGTTGGTTGCAGCCTTTAGAGTATTCATCAGAAATTCTACCAGGAACAGCAAAGACATCACGGTTATATGAATTAGCAAGATCGGCTGTAATGAGCGATCCACCTCCTTCGCCAGACTCTACAACAATTGTTGCATCAGATAACCCGGCAATTATCCTGTTTCTTTTTATAAAATTATTTTTATCTCGATAAGTTCTGCTAGTAAAATCTGTAATTAGTAATCCATTTTCAATTATTTTTTTTGCCAAGGGTTTGTGAGATGCCGGATAAATTATATCAAGTCCATGGCCAAGCACGGCAAATGTTTTAAGTTTATTATGAAGTGCTGCTTCGTGTGCAGCTGCATCAATGCCATAGGCCAAACCACTCACAATAACCGGATCGTGTCCTCTTTCGGCGAGGTCCTTAATTAGTTTATTGCAGAATGCAATTCCCTCTGATGTAGCTTTACGAGTACCAACAATGCTAATCATTTTAGGCCAGTTCATATCTGTATTTCCTAATGCATATAAAAGCAAAGGTGCATCATCACAGTGACGAAGTCTTTCAGGATAATCTTTATCGAGATAGAAAAAAACTCGTATATTTTTCTTTTTGATAAAATCTATTTCCTCTTCAGCCTGATTCAACACATTAGAGCTAACAATGCTATCTGCCAATATATTACCTATTCCAGGAATCTTCAGAAGATTTTTCTTTGATTCAGAAAATATTCCATCGATGCTCCCCACATAGGCGATTAGTTTTTTGGATGTAATATGTCCAATTTTAGGAATAAGGCTTAGAGCTATTCTGTATTTTAGTTCGTTATCCATATACTTTTATTGTATGATGAAAATATGTAAAATTTTGGAATAAAAAAAAGGGTAATCTGAAGATTACCCCTTTTTACCATAAATTACAAACTAAAAACTAATATGATATAAAATTAAATAACACCTTGATCAACCATAGCGTTAGCAACTTTCAAGAAACCAGCTACGTTTGCTCCTTTAACATAGTTTACATAACCATCTTTTTCTTTTCCGTATTTAATACAAGCTTCGTGAATACTTGTCATGATTTGGTGCAGACGTTGGTCAACTTCTTCACTTCCCCAATTTAATTTCATTGAGTTTTGTGACATTTCTAGACCTGAAGTAGCAACTCCACCTGCATTAACAGCTTTACCTGGACCAAAAGGAATTTTCTTAGAATGGAATACTTCAACAGCTTCTGGAGTACAACCCATGTTAGAAATTTCAGCAGCGAGGATACAACCATTAGCAACTAATTTTTTAGCATCATCTCCGTCTAATTCGTTTTGAGTTGCACAAGGAAGAGCGATATCGCATTTAACTTCCCAAGGACGTTTTCCAGCAAAGAATTTTGAACCTTTAAATTTGTCAGCATAAGGAGCAACAACATCATTGTTTGATGCTCTTAAATCTAACATATAGTCAATTTTTTCACCAGAAATACCAGCTGCATCATAAATATAACCATCAGGGCCAGAAATGGTAACAACTTTTGCTCCCAGTTCAGTAGCTTTTAAAGCAGCACCCCAAGCAACGTTACCGAAACCAGAAAGTGCAACTACTTTTCCTTTTAAGTTTGATTTTTGTATTTTTAACATTTCTTCAACAAAATAAATACCGCCAAAACCGGTTGCTTCAGGGCGAATTAAACTACCACCCCAATTTAAGCCTTTACCAGTTAATACACCGGTATTTTCCTTTGCTAGTTTTTTATACATACCATATAAAAAGCCTATTTCGCGACCACCAACACCGATATCACCAGCAGGAACGTCAGTTTCTGGACCGATAAGTTCCCAAAGTTCGGTCATAAATGCCTGGCAAAAACGCATTACTTCATGATCTGATTTTCCTTTTGGATTAAAATCAGAACCACCTTTAGCACCACCCATAGGAAGTGTAGTAAGTGAGTTTTTGAAAATCTGTTCAAAACCAAGGAATTTTAAAATACTTAAGTTTACACTTGGGTGAAAGCGCAAACCACCTTTATAAGGACCAATTGCATTATTAAATTGAACACGGTAACCAAGGTTTACCTGAACTTTACCGTTATCGTCTACCCAAGGGATTTTAAAAGTTAAAATTCTGTCAGGTTCAACGATTCTCTCGATAATACCTGCACTTTCGAACTGAGGATTTTGATTGTAAACTTCCTCAATTGATTCTAATACTTCTCTAACAGCCTGAAGATATTCAAGTTCTCCTGGATGTTTTTTCTCTAACTGGATGATTAATTTATCTACGTTCATGTTTATTATATTTAGTTGTTGAACAATTAATTCGTATTAACTTTGTTTAAATTTTTGACAAAAGTATATTTTAATATTCAAATTAAACAAGAAAAAAGTCAGTATAAAACATGATTAATAACACATTTTGATTTAATAGTTGGATATCTGCAAAAATAAATTTTAAAAAATCTAAAAGTCCGATTATATTATTTGTTTTAACGAATTAATCAGGAAGTATATTTGATTATTCGTCAAAGCTGAGATATTTAATGGAGGATATTTTGCCACTCCATTTTGCGTTTTTACCGAAAAAACAATCTCCTTTTTTAACCCAAAAAACAATTTTTCAATTTTATAGCTTACTAATTTGTTTTTTGCAATTTCAATTGCTTTTCGCTTTTTATTTAATGGTCGTGTTGAGATATAATGGAAGACAAACTTATTCCCTTCATCTGAAAAAGATACAAAGTTGTAATCAATAATATAGTTATACATTAAAAAGGAGAGGTAAATTATTGAAATTGAAATTACAATAGTTGATTTATTAATATCTACAATTAAAAAATTTAAAATAGTTGTAAAAATAAGAGCAATCATTATGGTAGCATATACCAATAAGGCTACAAATTGAATTATATTATGCTGAACTATTCTTGAGCTGTTATTAAATGTCATACAAATTTATTTGTTTATAAATCAACCTATTGGCAAATATACGGAACTAATTTATTAAAGCATAATCAAAAAATTAATATTTAAACATATTTGTTATCTTGGCATGTTTCAATAAATTTACACGAATATCGAATAACTATTTTATGCAAATCGACAATCCTTTTTCAACTGTTTATATTTCATCTGAAATTGATCTTTATCTAACAAAAACCCTGAAAGAAATTAAGCCCAGTAAAATCTTTATTTTGGTTGATGAAAATTCGAGAAAGCATTGTTTGCCAATAATAAATATAAAGGGTTTGTTAAATGAAGCCGAGATTATTGAAATAAAAAGTGGTGAAAAATATAAATCGATAAAATCAGTTGAAAAAGTTTGGGAAATTCTTAGTACTAAAGGCGCTGACAGGCACTCTTTGCTGATTAACCTTGGCGGAGGAATCATTGTTGACTTGGGCGGATTTATAGCGTCAACATTTAAAAGAGGATTTCCGTTTATTAATATTCCAACAACATTGTTGTCGCAAGTTGATGCTTCGGTTGGAGGAAAAACGGGATTTAATTTTTTACAGTTGAAAAATGAGATTGGTGTTTTTAGTCATCCCCAAGCCGTAATTATTGATAGCGTTTTCCTAAAAACCCTTGATAAAAAGAACATCTATTCTGGATGGGCAGAAATGATAAAACATGCCTTACTATTTAGTAAAGCCGATTGGGAAAATATAAAAACGCACAAAATAGAAAATATTGATTATAAATCACTTAATCAACTCATTGCAAGATCTATTCAGATAAAAAACCATTTTGTTGAACAAGATCCATCTGAAAATGGGATTCGGAAAGCTCTTAATTTTGGACATACATTCGGGCATGCTTTCGAAAGTTTGTTTATGGATACTCCAAACGAAATATTGCATGGCAAGGCTGTGGCTCATGGGATGATATGCGAACTATATTTATCGTCACAAAAGTGTGGTTTTAACGAACAAGAGATGCAGAATATTATGGATTATATAATTAGAATCTATGATAAATTAGCTATTACATCAAATGATTTTGAAAGGATAACACAGTTAATCACACATGATAAGAAAAATGAAAATTCGTTTATCAATTTTACTTTATTGAGTGATTTTGGGAAAGTAAAAATCAATCAGGTATGTTCTATTCGTGAAATTACGGATACTTTGAGATGGTATCAAAAACTTAAATAACATGATATATACCGTAAACATTAAGAATCCAAAGTTAACGGGAGTCATTTCGCTTCCTGCATCAAAAAGTATTTCGAACCGGATGTTGATTATACAAGCTTTATGTCCGGTAGATTTTAAAATCCGAAATATTTCGACAAGCGATGATACAAAGGTTTTGATTAATGCTTTAAAAAATTGTAACACGGAGTTATTTGATATTGGTGCTGCTGGCACCACCATGCGTTTTCTAACGGCTTATTTTTCGACCTTACCAGGAGTAAGAACACTTACTGGTTCTGAAAGAATGAAAAAAAGACCAATTGATGAATTGGTAAATATCTTACAACAATTTGGTGCTGAAATTCAATATACGGAGGATGAAAATTTTCCACCATTAAAGATTGAAGGCAAAAAATTATGTGCAGTACCAGTAACAATTAGAGGCGATATTAGCAGTCAGTTTATTACCGCTTTATTACTTATCGCCCCCTATCTCGATGGACATTTTGGTTTAACTATTGAGCAAAAAATATTATCTAAGGATTATATTATGATGACCATTAAATTAATGGAGATGTATGGGATTAATATTGTTTGGGATAATAAAACTATTCATGTTAATCGCGGACAATATGTACCGCAGGATATTAGTATTGAATCAGACTGGTCGTCGGCATCATATTGGTTCGAGATGATTTCGCTAACGGAAAACTCGACCATTGAATTAATTGGACTACAACCCGAAAGTTTGCAAGGAGATTCTGTTCTTCCAGACCTTTTCAATTCGTTGGGTGTTGAAACAACGTTTACAAATTCAGGAATCATTCTGAAGTCGAAGCCAGCAACATGTCAGTTTTTTGAGTACGATTTTACAAACTGTCCCGATTTGGTTCAAACCATTGCTGTAACATTGGTTGCAAATAGAATTCCATTTAAACTATCCGGACTCGATAATTTATCGATAAAAGAAACCGATCGAATAGAAGCCTTGATTACAGAGTTTAAAAAGTTTGGTGTCACTATAAATAAAGAAAGCAATAGCTGCCTTTTCTGGTCAGGAGATGAAACAATTCAAGCACTAGATGATATTCTCATTGAAACCTACCATGATCATCGGATGGCATTAGCATTTGCACCATTATCATTAAAAACAGGGAAAATTAAAATCGAAAACCCAGCGGTTGTTTCTAAATCATACCCAAATTTCTGGAATGATTTAAAAGAAGCCGGTTTTGATATATACGAAAGTAGGATTAACTAAGCCTCGGCAAAAAACAGTTTAATTTTCTCCAAGCCTTTAATAATTTCATCTCTCTCACGGGCAATATTTATTCTAACAAATCCTTTTGCCTTATCAGAGAAATGTTCTCCTGGAATTACAGCTACTTGCTGTTCATCGTATAAGTCGATGGCAAATTTAAATCCATCATAAACTTCATCAGGCAGTTCTGCCCAGATAAAATATCCTCCTTTAATTTTAGGGATTGTGAATCCAAGTTTTGTCAATTCGGTTGAAACCAGCAAGTAATTTTCGGTTAGCCGCTCGCGAACCGATTGTATATATTTTTCGCCAAACTGGTATTTTTTGCAGTATTGCATTATCGCTTCCTGCAGAACCGATGGAGCACACAAACCAATATAGTCGTGTATTGATTTTAATTTCTGCATATGTTCCTGATGAGCGGCCAAATATCCTACTCTCCAACCTGTAATTGAAAAAGTTTTTGAAAAGCTATTTACATAAAATAAATATTGATTAAACTTTTCGATTGGCAAATAAGGTCTTGTATCGAAGTAAAGCTCTCTGTAAACTGCGTCCAGTATCAAATATATTTCCATTTCGTTGCAAAGATCGACTAGTTGAAGCATATCTTTTTTACTCCATATCTTTCCAAATGGATTACCTGGAGAAGCAAGAAAAATAATATGAACATTTTGAGTATCGCATACTTCTTTAAGCCATTTAAAATCAATAGATCCATTTTTTTCGAATGAAAACGTAACAAATTTCTTATTAAAAATCCCTGGCAAGTACTTGTAACTTTCGTAAACAGGATCAAAAGCCAATGCAGAAAAAGAACCGTTTATTTCATTATTTAGATAAGTGAATATTAAAGATAAAGCTTCGGTTGCACCTTGCACAATTAAGAAATCATCTTTTGTAAATGAATATAATTTATGGTATTTTTTTACCAGCAACTCGAGGAGTTCATCATTTCCATTACCAGGTGCATATTGATGAATTTTATTGCCAGCTATTGAACTCAGAATATCTGTTAATTCTTTTGGCGGATCGAACCCAGGAATTCCTTGTGCAAAGTTAATTCCACCTGTAGATTTAACTTTATTACTCATAAAGCTAATATACGACCCTGTTGGTTTTTGATATTTATTTTGCATCTTTTTTCTTTTTACATTCGTCCTCGATAATTTGACGAGAAAGACCAAATTTCTCTTTTTCGATATTACCAGTAGGTTCTGTATGAACCATAACATCGTAAATATTTTCTAATCTATCTTTTATATTGTTTTCAACTTTTTTTGCAATCAAATGACCTTCGAAAATTGTTTTTAGGCCATCTACCTCAACATCGAGTGCAATGGTGTACATATTAGAATGCCTTCGAATTCTTACCTTATGAGGATTTGATGCTCCTTCAACCTCTTCAACAGCATCAAAAATTTTGTAATACATCGATTCATCGTCAATGCCATCCATTAACTCGCGACTGGTTTCCATAAATATTCCGAATGCAACTTTCATAATCCATAAACTCACCAATAATGCAGTCACCAAATCGAGGATAGGCATTTTAAGAACTTGTGTAAAGAATAATCCTATTAAAACAGATGACGAAATGAGTATATCGTTGCGCATATTTTTAGCATTGGCAATAAGCATATTACTCTGAATCTTTCTACCAATACTAAATTGATAAATAGCCATTGCAGCTTTTGATAAAATTGAGAATACAGTTACATAAATTGCCAACATGGATGGAATTTCATGTGACTCGTTTTTTACTAATCTGATAAGTGTTGTAAAAAATAATTGTGCTCCAGCAAAGAAAATGACAAAACTTAATACTTTTGTTGCTACAGCCTCAGCTCTACTATAGCCATAGGGGAAGCGGTAATTTGGCGGTTTATTCATTATTTTAGCCGCAATGAGAGTAATAAAATAGGTGACAATATCAGTGGCAGTATCAATTCCATCACCTATAACAGCTAAACTACCAGAAATAAATCCAATTACAATTTTAGCTACTGCCAGAATGGTGTTTCCAACTATACCTACCCATGAAGCGGTTCGAATTTTACTATTCCTTAGTTCCATTTTATTGGATTTATCAAATGTAAAGTTAAAAAAAGTTCATTGTCAAACAAAAAAAGCCATCTGTTTACGATGGCTTATATAACTTAATTTATATTTTAATCAAGTTTAAGAACCGCTAAAAATGCTTGTTGTGGAACTTCTACATTACCCACCTGACGCATACGCTTTTTACCCTTTTTCTGCTTTTCAAGTAACTTACGTTTACGCGTAATATCTCCACCATAACATTTTGCAGTAACATCTTTTCGAACAGCTTTGATGGTTTCGCGAGATATAATCTTAGCACCAATGGCAGCTTGAATAGCAATATCGAACTGCTGACGAGGAATAAGTTCTTTAAGTTTCTCGCACATTCTACGACCAAAATCATAGGCATTATCACGATGAATTAATGTTGATAACGCATCAACCATTTCTCCATTTAATAAGATATCGAGACGAACCAGGTTTGCCTGTTTAAATCCTGTAATATGATAATCAAATGATGCGTATCCTTTAGAAATGCTTTTTAGCTTATCGTAAAAGTCGAAAACAATTTCGGCCAGGGGCATTTCAAATGTAATTTCAACACGATTATTTGGTAAATAAAGTTGATTTTTCATTACTCCCCTCTTATCGATACAGAGCTTCATGATTGGTCCGAGAAAATCTGTTTTTGAAATTACCTGAGCGTGAATATAAGGTTCTTCGATATGATCAATATAGTTTAGATCGGGTAATCCTGATGGATTATGAACTTCAACAATTCCCTGCTTTGTAGTATGAACTTTGTATGAAACGTTTGGTACCGTTGTAATAACATCCATATCGAACTCTCGGTCGAGGCGTTCCTGAATAATTTCCATATGTAACAGCCCTAAGAAACCACAACGAAAGCCAAATCCTAATGCTGCAGATGATTCGGGTTCGAATGTAAGCGAAGCATCATTAAGTTGAAGCTTCTCCATGGATGCACGTAAATCTTCATAATCATCGGCATCGATAGGATAAATACCCGCAAAAACCATAGGTTTTACTAGTTCGAAACCTTCGATTGCTTTTTCACAAGGTCGATCATAATGGGTTATTGTATCACCGACTTTTACTTCGCGTGAGGTTTTTATGCCTGAAATAATATAACCCACATCACCAGCAATTAATTCTTGCTTGGGAAATTGTTTTAATTTTAAATAGCCTATCTCATCTGCATCATAATCCTTTCCTGTAGCTACAAATTTAACATGATCACCTTTTCGAAGTGTTCCATTTTTAATTTTAAAAAAGGCTTCAATACCTCTATATGAATTAAATACAGAATCGAAAATCAATGCTTGCAATGGAGCTTTAGGATCACCTTTTGGAGAAGGAACATCCGAAATTATTCGTTCAAGAATTTCATTAACACCCATTCCTGTTTTTCCGCTGGCTTCGATAATCGTCTCGCGTTTGCAACCAATTAGTTCAACAATTTGATCTTTAACCTCTTCGGGCATAGCAGCATCCATATCCATTTTATTAAGGATGGGAATTATTTCGAGATCATGTTCGATGGCATGAAAAACATTGGAAATGGTTTGTGCCTGAACACCTTGGGTAGCATCAACAATAAGCAATGCTCCCTCACATGCTGCAATTGAACGCGATACTTCGTATGAGAAATCGACATGTCCAGGAGTATCAATAAGATTTAGTGTATACTCCTTTCCATTAAGCTTATAATCCATCTGTACAGCGTGACTTTTAATAGTTATTCCACGCTCACGCTCCAGGTCCATATCATCAAGCATCTGATCCTGATAATCGCGGTCAGAAACAGAACCAGTAGCTTGAAGCAATCTGTCAGCTAATGTGCTTTTGCCATGATCGATATGCGCAATAATGCAAAAATTTCTAATATGATTCATATACTAACAGTCAATTATCAATTCAACCCAAACTCAATTTTTTGATTTTGGTTGTGCAAAGATATTGAATAATAGCTAATAATTGCAAAACTGGTAGTAAACAAATAGCAAACTCTGATATAAAAACTCTTTCGTGTTTCTTGTTGCTGGTTGCTTGTTATGCTTTGCTTATTAATTGATATACTAACCTGATCATTATTTACCTCAAATTATCTTCAATTTTTAGATTCCATGCATGGCAAAAGTTTTTTCCTCCTGTTTTTGTTTTTTTAATTGCGCACCAAAGGTCTGATTTACATCAAACTGAATTTGCGGTTGGTGCGCTTTTCTTCTTAAATCATCGTTTCTACAAATATTTCGTTCCTACGGAACTCTTAAAACAACCAGACATAAATGTCTACGTAACTATAATCGCGTAGCGATGAAATATTGGTAGAAACAAATTTACAATCAAAAAAGCGTGTCAGTAAAAATGCTGATTAGCACTAAATAATAATCAGGACACGCCATAGTAAGAATGCTTTTAATTTTATAAGATTAATTAGAAAATGACAGAAGCAATTTTTTTGACATTATCAGATTGATCTAAGGTATAATAATGTATTCCCGGAGCGCCATATTTGATAAGTTGTTTTGATTGCTCAATAGCCCATTCAACACCCACTGCTCTGACTTCTTTATTTGATTTACATTTTTTGATTTCACGAACCAGATCGTTAGGTAAATCAATGTGAAATGTTTGCGGTAATAATGAAATATCATTTAATGTTGATACTGGTTTGATTCCAGGTATAATGGGCACATCTATTCCTATTTTTCGGCATTTATCAACGAAACTATAAAATGTCTGATTATCATAAAAAAGCTGCGTTACAATATAATCGGCGCCTTTGTCCACTTTTAGTTTAAGATATTCGAGGTCGGTTTCCATATTCGGAGCTTCAACATGTTTTTCGGGATAGGCTGCAATACCAACCGAAAAATCTGTTGGCATAGCATCAACTAAATCTTCGTTTAAATAGATTCCCTTGTTTAAGTTCATTATTTGTTCTATAAGTTCGCTCGAATGGCTATGGCCTCCGGGCTCTGCAATAAATTGTCTGGCACCTTTTGGTGGATCGCCACGAAGTGCCAGCAAATTATCAATTCCTAAGAATTGAAAATCGATAAGTGCATCTTCGGTCTCTTCTTTTGTAAAACCGCCGCAAATCATGTGAGGAACAACTGTTATTTTGTACTTATTTTGAATTGCAGCAGCAATAGCAACTGTTCCGGGGCGTTTACGGATAACGCGTTTTTCCATTAATCCATCAGGTCGGGTTTTGTAAATTACCTCCTGCTGATGATAGGTAATGTTGATATATGCCGGATTGAATTCAATCAACGGATCAATGGTGTTATAAATCTCCTGAATAGTATGTCCTTTTAACGGAGGCAACAATTCAAAAGTGAACAATGGTTTTTTTGAGTTTTTTATTTTGTCGATTACTTTCATAATTTTTTTGTTTTACTGCACTATTTTGCCCCATCCCTGCCTAAAGGGGAAGTGTGAACAATTTGATTTTTTTATTCTTTATACATGCTTCGACAGGCTCAGCATGACAACCTTCATAATATCGAATATTTATTTCAAGTTATTTACATTCAATGTCACACTGAGCGAGTCGAAGTGGACATTGAACTAATTATTTATAATTCAAATTTTGATTTAGCCGTTTTTCGGCTTCTTCAATACTAATATTTGACCGTTGTGCATACTCCTCAAGCTGGTCTTTTGAAATACTTTGAACATTAAAATATTTCGATTCGGGATGAGCAATAAAAAAGCCACATACAGATGCCTGCGGATACATCATGTTGTTTTCTGTTAATGTTATTCCTGCTTGCTTTTCGGCGTCCAAAATCCTGAACAAATCTCTTTTTAATGTATGATCTGGCAATGATGGATAACCAATTGCTGGTCTAATTCCCTGATAACGTTCATGCAACAGATCATCCTGGGTTGATTTTTCGAAGGTTGCGTATGCCCAATACTCCTTGCGTACTTTCTCATGTATTAACTCGGTAAATGCTTCTGCTAATCTGTCTGCCAGAATTTTTAGCATGATGGCATCATAATCGTTACCCTCGTTTTTAAACTGCTCAACCCATTTTTCGGCTTCGAGTCCGGCAGTAACAGCAAACATTCCAATGTAATCCTTTTT
>JFJP01012227.1_pt1 | contig 16445 bp, 9 predicted proteins | sample 431651 | NCBI WGS metagenome assembly JFJP01 (sample SAMN02602958, study PRJNA72255) | Microbial mat metagenome, whole genome shotgun sequencing project. | biome: fresh water; feature: sink hole; material: water; isolation source: purple microbial (photo- and chemosynthetic) mats found in... | reverse complement strand
TTTTTCATTCTTCTCTCCTTGAGAATATTAAGAAATTAATTAATTTTTACGTTGACTGAAAAAATGAGGATTTGTCAATTGTGGGAAGGCGCCTCCTGTGGAAAAGAAGAGTACACGGATTGACTTGATATTCCTGAAAGCGTTTTTATGAAAGCACTTTCATAATTAGTATAGCATAAATTTCGCGCGTGTCAATAAGATTCTTAAAGTCAATTTTTTGGAGAGGGGAAGCCTATGTCAAAACTTAAGTCGTCATGCGTTTGATTAATTTGAGCGGAAGGTTGATGTGTTGTAATGGGCGTTTTGGTTCGCTGATGCGCGCGAGTAATATTTCTGCCGCCAGTCTGCCTGATTCATCCAGGTGTTGACAGATGGTGGTCAGGTCCACATGTTCTGCCACATCAATATCGTCAAAGCCAATAATGGCAAGGTCATCCGGGACCTTGATATTTAATTGCCGCGCAACTTTCATAACGCTCAATGCCTGTATATCGGATGCGGTAAATATCGCAGTGGGTGGCTTTGGCAGGCTTAGCAATTCAAGAGCGCCCTGCCTGGATTCTTCCTGGGTGTATGGGCATGAACTGATATGGGCCTTGGGCAATGAAAGGCCTGCTTCCTGCAGGACTTGTTTGAACCCCGTCAGGCGGGATCGCACAGGGTGGATCGAGAATTTTTCAGGCGGCTCAATATCACCCAGAAATGCAAATGTCCGGTGTCCCTGCTTGATGAGGTGTTCAGCAGCCAGCTGCCCGCCATGCTCATCGTCGATCACGATGCTGTTTAATCGCGGGTGTGAGTACTCGATCAGGACAGTTTCCATGTCATTATTGGATAGACGCCTGGCGTCCTGGTCGCCAAGAGAAAGAGACATAATGATTAAACCGTCAATATTTCTCATGAGAGGGATCGAGGAAATATAGCCCTGCAGGTGATCCATTGAATCAATGGGGTAGATCACTAATTCATAGTTTGCCTTTGATAAGGCGGAGGCAACACCCCTAAAGCGCTGCACAAAGGACGGGGCTGTAAAAAACGGTGTCAAAACCCCGATCCGGTTCGTGTTCTGCCGTGCGCGGGCACGAGCATCTGCCCTGGGAATGAATTCAAGCTGGTCAATGGCATTCATCACGCGCTTGTGCGTTATCGAATTGACTTTATCCGGCGCGTTCAGGACGCGGGAGATCGTCGAAATACTAACGCCAGACAATCTGGCTACATCATAGATGGTGGGGGGCTTTTTCTCAGGAGGCATGGCGGTTTCTGAAAGCACTTTCAGTTTAACATATAAAGTTGTGAACCGTCAATCAAATGAGTCGTGAGAATCCTTCATTTGGTTTTGTTTTGCCAGACAGGGATCAGGGGAAAAGCAGTGGGAAAACTCAACCTTAAAATATGTTGACAGGTAAAAAATTTGTGCAATAATTGAATTGTCGGTATCGTTACCGGTATTGATACCGATAAAATCCTTTTTCTGAATTAGGTTTGATGTGAAACACAAAAAACGTGCAGTAACAATTCAGGATGTTGCCAAAACTGCGAAAGTCTCGGTCTCTACGGTTTCCCGTGTGCTGAACGGAAAAGTTGATGTTGCAAGTGAGACACAAGACCGGATCCTGGCAGTGATCAGCAAATTAGGCTATACATCAAACCTGGCTGCCCGCAGTATGCGCAGCCACAAAAAAAATCTGATCGGGCTTGTGGTTCCAGATTTTGGACTGTATTCCGTGGAGATCATGAAGGGGGTTAATCGGGCAATCGCCGAATCAAAGTATGACCTTTTGGCATATACAACAGGGGATGTCCAGAAGAATGGCGCGACCTTACACGAACAACATTACGTTTCTCTTTTAAGTAACTCAGTTACTGATGGTGTGATTATCGTAGCGTCGGATTCTGCAGAATTTATCGCCAATGCACCCATTGTTGCAGTAGATCCGCACGTGATTAATCCCAACTATCCATCCGTGCAGGGAATGAACTATCATGGTTCCCTGGAGGTTATGAATTATCTTATTGAGCTGGGGCATCGCCGCATTGGATTTATAGGTGGGAGTCAGCAAGTGAGTAGCGCCGTACGCCGCCTAAAAGGGTACCAGGATGCATTGGCAAATGCAGATATTGAGTATGATGAAGAACTTATTACCCCCGGTGACTTTACGCAAAAAACTGCTTTCAAGTATGCCCGGCAGTTGCTTGAAATGAAGAATCCACCGACGGCGATATTTGCCGTCAATGATCAATCAGCGATCGGTACCTTCCAGGCGGCGGAAGAACTGGGGATCAGTATTCCAGATGAGCTTTCCGTTGTGGGATTCGATAATATTTCGGAAGCCAAATACCTGGGGCTGACAACTGTGGATCAGTTTCTCGCTGAGATGGGTTATGTGGCAGTCCAGCTGCTGATAAAATTAATTAACGGTGAAGCACTCGAACTCGAAGTTCACAAGATCCAGACAAAATTGGTAAAACGTACTTCTTGTCAAAAATTAATCCAAACCGAACCGATCATCTGATTGGGTAGGCGCGGATTTTTTTATCTCATTTTCGGGAACGTTACCGAAGATGGGGGCAGCGAACTGGTTGGCTGTAAATAAATTTTTAGTTCAGCAACCTGCCCTGGTACTGAACTCGTGTGCTGCTTTTTTGCAGCCATGAGAGAAGTGAACAAAGTCATTATCAATGGAAGATCATCCTTCCAATTTAAGGAGGTGCCCGGCAAAAATAAAAGTGATGCTAATTCAAACATCTGAAAAGAGAGCGTCCGATATCCAAAGGACACCGGACGCCGTCGAGAAGAAGCCTGCACCCGTCGTAAGGTAAAGCAGGCTCCCAACTCGGTAATATATCACAACTATTAAGGAGTAAGAGGAAAATGAAACGTTTATATTTCGTTCTGTCCGTTTTAGTGGCATTGAGCATGTTGCTCTCTGCATGTGGCGCCCCCGCTACGGAAAAAACCGTCCTAAACGTCTGGTCATTTACCAATGAAATCAATACCATGGCGATTGCCTTTGAAGGCACGCATCCTGATGTGGATGTTGTTTACACCATGATCCCCATGACCAATGGTGAATATCAGACAAAACTCAAGGCTGCCATCGGCACCGCTGACACACCCGACGTGATCGCTTTGGAAGCCGCTTTTGTAAAGGAATATGTTGAAGCTGATTTCCTCGCCGACCTGGGTGAATTGCTCCCAATCGCCGAAGCTGCAAAAACCTACCCCTTTGTTACTGACGTAGGCACGAACGCGGCAGACGGTGTCATCAAGGGTTTTGCCTACCAGGCAACTCCCGGCGCAGTGTTTTATCGCCGCAGTCTCGCAAAGGAATATTTTGGCACGGATGATCCCGCAGAAATCCAGGCTTTAATGGCTGACATGGACAAATTTATTGAAATGGCAGCGGTTATCAAGGAAAAGTCAGACGGAAACACCTACATGGTTGGCTCCAGTGGTGATTTCCAGAACCCATTTTTTGCAAATCGCGCACAGCCATGGGTGGTTGATGAAACCCTGGTTGTTGACCCGATGGTCGAAAAATATATCGAGACTGCCAAACTTTTCCGTGATGAAGGGTACGAAGCCCAGGCTCAACAATGGCAGGAAGGCTGGTTCGCCGGCATGAACGACAGCCTGGTCGATGCCAATGGCAATTCCAAGCAGGTGTTCTCTTATTTCCTGCCGACATGGGGTCTTCCCTATGTTTTGGCGCCCAATGCGAAGTCTGCGGATGGAGCGCACGATACAAGCGGCGACTGGGGCGTTGTGACTGGTCCGCTTCCTTATCAATGGGGCGGAACCTGGCTTGGCGCGATGGCAAAAAGCCCGAATCTTGAACTGGCCAAGGAATTCATCCGCTTCTGCACCCTGGATGAAAAGAACCTGACCAATTGGGCAACAGGCGTTTATACCAATGACTATCTCAAGGCCATCGATCCGCAGGTCCCGGAAGATCAGGTGCAGGCAGCCGGCGACTTTGTCTCCAGCCAGGTGGTTGTTGAGAAGATCACAGCCTCCTTTGATGACTCCGAGCTAAGCGCCTTCCTCGCTGGACAAAATTCTTACGCAGGTTTTGCAGCGGCAGCTCCCTCGGTCAATGCCAAGTTGATGACCGGTTCTGATGACGCAATCCAACGCGCACTCAATGACCCGATCAACCAATACCTAAACGGCGTAATTGATGCTGATACAATGTGGACAACGTGGAAAGACGCCCTCCGCGTTGAATTCCCTAATCTGGTAATCAAGTAACCTAATCTAATGTGCAACTGTGGGGCGGTGTATACTCCATACACTGCCCTACAAAATTAATTATAGGAGTAATAATGAATCAAGCTTCCTTAAAAAGAAATTATTATGGGTATTTATTCATCGCACCGTTCGTTATTGCTTTTCTAATATTTGGCTTGTATCCGATCTATAACACCATTGCCCTGAGTTTTACCGATGCGACATTGATGAGTAAAACGGGTAATTTTATCGGTCTTATGAACTTTGAACGGTTGTTTGCCGATGATATTTTCATGAATGCCGTGAAGAATACTTGGCTGCTCTGGATCTTGAATTTTATTCCACAGGTCGGAATAGCCATGTTGTTGTCTGTCTGGTTCACGAACGCCAGATTGAATATTAAGGCGGTTGGGGTCTGGCGGGCTTTATTCTTTTTGCCAAATCTGCTTATGCCAGCCGCAGTTGCTGCGTTGTTTTTTAGCCTGTTCTCCTTCTATGGTCCTGTAAATCAGTTTTTGGTGCGCTCAGGGTTCCTTCCCGAAGCCATGCAGTTTTTGCAGGATGTCACGGTGACCCGCAGTCTGGTCATTTTCATTCAATGGTGGATGTGGTTCGGGCAAACGATCATTATCTTGATCGCAGGCATGACCTCGATCCCCCTGCCGCTCTATGAAGCCGCCATGGTGGACGGGGCAACATCCACTCAGATGTTTAACCGTATTACCCTGCCATTATTAAAACCCATTCTCATTTATGTATTTGTCACCTCGCTTGTCGGTGGCATGCAAATGTTTGATATTCCATTCCTGCTGACAGATGGTCGTGGTTCACCCAGCGGCTCCATTATGACCAATAACATCCTGATGTATCTCAAATTCAGCAGCAGCAAAGGTCATATTGGGGCGGCTTCCTCTGTTGGGGTTTTGGTGTTCTTTATGACCAGTATTTGTGCGCTTGCCATATTTTATTTTTTGCGTGAAAAAGACAGCGCAACCAGCAAGTCAGCGAAGAGGTAACGATCATGTTTAATAATTACAAATTTAACACTAACCTAATGCGTGTATTTGTATATATTGTGCTGGTTATCATTCTGATCGTCACGGTTGTTCCCATCTGGTTGTTGATCGTTAATGCAACCCGTTCCACAGTGGAAATTCAACAGGGTATCAGCTTCATGCCGAGTACCCATCTGTTCGAAAATTATGGCATTCTGCTGGGCCGGGGTCTTAACCTGGGAAGAGGTTTTGGAAACAGTCTTTTTGTGGCGGTTGCCTCAACCATTATCACAGTATATTTCTCATTGCTGACTGCGTATGGCATTGTTGTTTATAACTTTAAAGGGAAAAAACTGTTCTCCAACTTCATTGTTGTGCTGGTCATGATCCCCATGCAGTTATCCATTATTGGTTTCTATCAATATATGTCAAAACTTGGGCTTACCGATAATTACGCATCACTTATTCTGCCGCTCATTGCGAACGCCGGTTCTGTGTTCTTTGGCAAGCAATATCTTGAGTCAGTGGTCATTAATGATCTTATTGATGCAGCCAGGGTGGATGGCGCCAGTGAGATCGGAATTTTTCATCGGATCATGATGCCGCTGGCGGTTCCCGGGGCAATGACCATGGGCATCTTCGCATTTGTTGCCGCCTGGAATAACTTCTTTAACGCGTTCATATTAATCTCCTCCATAGAAAAATACACACTGCCGATGTTGGTGCAAACCCTGCGCGGCGATGTGTATCGCACCGAATTCGGTGCGATTTATCTGGGACTTGCAGTGACCGTTGTACCTATCATACTTATTTATGCCTTGTTCTCCAGGTATATTGTGAGCGGTATTGCCATGGGATCCGTGAAGGAATAATCAAGATTGATCTGAAGAACTCCTGATTCTCAAAGTTTGTTATACATTACTTTCGGGGCGGTATCAGAAGAGATTAAACAGGGCTAATTCATCTCCTTCTTCTTTGCACCCCCACCTCCAATCGATGAGGTGGGGGCAGGGTACGGCTGTCTCTTAAACCAACAATGGATACAATTAAGAAAGTGAGTGTGTTATGGATCTCGTTAAACAACATGTAAAAAAGATCATCGGCCAATTATCGCTGGAGGAAAAACTCGCCCAGCTTGGTTCCTATTGGATGTACGACCTTCAAACCAACGGGGAACTCGACCAGAAAAAGATAGGTGAAAAACTTAAGCATGGAATTGGGCAGATCACCCGCATTGCTGGAGCATCAACCCTTGATCCGGTCAATGCGGCAAAGGCTGCCAATCGACTCCAAAAATTCCTGATCGAGAATACACAACACGCCATTCCTGCGATTGTGCATGAAGAGTGCTGTTCTGGTGCAATGATCCTTGGTGGTACGATGTTCCCGCAAATGCTCGGACTCGCCAGTACGTTTCGCCCTGCACTTGCCGAAACCATGACATCCAGCATTCGGAGACAATTGCGCGCCATCGGCGCGCAGCAGGGGCTGGCTCCAGTTCTTGATGTCTCACGCGACACTCGCTGGGGCCGGGTTGAAGAAACCTTTGGAGAAGACCCAACCCTCGTCAGTCATTTTGGCATGGCTTACATCAAGGGTCTGCAGGGAGATAATCTCAGGGATGGAATTATGGCAACGGGCAAACATTTTGTCGGGCACAGCCAAAGCCAGGGCGGGCTTAATTGCGGGCCCGTTCATTTGGGGTGGCATGATGTTTACGACATTTTTCTTATGCCATTTCAAGCCGCCATTCGTGATGCCAAACTGGCATCCATGATGAATGCCTACCCTGAGTTGGATGGGGAAGTGGTTGCCGCATCACGCCGCATCCTAACTGACCTTCTGCGTGGTGAACTTGGGTTTGATGGAATTGTTGTCTCGGACTACGAAGCCGTTTTGATGATCCACAATTTTCATAACCTTGCTGCCGACACGTCCACCGCCGGGAGGCTGGCGTTGACTGCAGGTATTGATGTTGAATTGCCAACCATCGTTTGTTATGGAGATCCGCTAAAAGCTGCGCTCGAGGTGGGAGATCTGAATCTTGAGACAATAGACTTGGCTGTCAGCCGGCACTTGCAGAAGAAGATCGAACTTGGCTTGTTTGAGAATCCTTATGTCGATGAAGACCGCGTGCTTGAAGTATTTGAGACCCCGGAAAACCGCACTCTTGCCCGTGAAATTGCCGTTCAAAGCATGGTTTTATTGAAAAACGATGGTCTGTTACCCTTGAGCAAAAGCGTCAAGACCCTGGCCGTCATCGGTCCAAATGCTGACAATGGTAGAAACCAACTTGGAGATTATTCCTACGCCGCTGTGCTCCAATTAATGCAGCTACAGAAACCTGCAGATTCGAGTTTTGTCGATGTTGACCTGAATAAAATTGCACAACACGATATTAAGCTGGTCACTTTGCTTGATGGTATTAAGGCATCTGTATCTTCAGAAACAAAGATCATTTATGCGCTGGGATGTCAAAACCTGGGCGGTGATACTTCAGGGTTTGATGAGGCGATTCATGCCGCAAAACTGGCTGATGCAGTCGTGCTTGTATTGGGAGACCACTCGGGCTTGGTTCCATCCTGTACAACCGGTGAAACCCGTGACAGTGCGGATTTGAAACTGCCAGGCGTTCAGGAGGAATTAGCCCGTGAAATTATTGCCGTTGGCAAGCCGGTTGCGGCTGTGTTAATTAACGGACGTCCCTTTGCCATGCCCTGGCTGGCGGAGAATGCCAATGCAATTCTTGAAGCATGGCTTCCAGGGGAGGAAGGCGGACCTGCTGTTGCAGATGTGTTGTTTGGGGACCAAAATCCCGGCGGCAAACTGCCGATCTCATTTCCGCGTTCAGTGGGACAGGTTCCAGTCTTCTACAACGCCAAACCATCAGGAATGAGGTCCAATTGGTATGTGGATTATGTTTCCGAAAAAACCACACCATTGTATTCGTTTGGATATGGATTAAGTTATACAAGGTTCGAATACAGTGAACTATCCATTGACCGGAAACAGGTCGGGGTTGGTGAGGTTGTGAACATATCACTCACGATTGAGAATGTGGGGAAAGTTGCGGGTGATGAGGTTGTCCAGCTTTATGTTCGTGATGAGTACGCATCCATGCCGCGCCCGATCAAGGAATTGAGAGGATACCAGCGCATACCATTGAAACCCGGCGAAAAACGCACGGCGACCTTCCATTTGCCTGTTGACCAACTGGCGTTCTATGACGTGGATCTGAAACTATGTGTGGAGAGCGGCAGGATGCTTGTCATGGCGGGTGGTTCATCAGATGATATTCGCCTGCACGGTGAGTTTGAAATTGCAGGTGATAAAAAATCCCTTGTGAAAGACCGTGTGTTTGTTTGCCCTGTTACTGTTACGTAAAGGTTCGGGTCAAATAATATGGCATATTCACGTACGATTGATGAGATTGAAGTTGTAAATTTTCTTGGACAAAAATGTATTTCAGCGGAGAATGCATCCCTGAGACTGTTGGTTACTCGATCTGTGGGGCCGCGAATCCTTTCGCTTTCTTTTGGCGGAGGCGAAAATATGATGGCTGAATTGCCGGATTTTGTCGTGGATTGTCCCGGCAGCGGTAAATTTCATGCCTATGGTGGACATCGTCTGTGGCATGCGCCGGAAGAACCGGGTCGTACCTATCTGCCGGATGATGATCCGGTTGAAATCACTCCGCTGGATAATGGATACCTGTTAACTCAGGGGGTCGAGCTCAAAACAGGTTTGCAAAAATCCATGGAGATCTGTTTGCAGGGCGATGAACCGCGGGTAATTATTACCCATCGATTGTCGAATCATGGGTTGTTTCCGGTAACGTGTGCTCCATGGGCGATCACGCAGCTGAAGGTCGGGGGGGTGGCAATATTGCCACAGTCTTGTGTAGATACCAATTTATTGCCAAACCGCTCGCTGATCTTTTGGCCTTACACCGATCCATCCGGGTCAAATGTGCTTTGGGGGAAGAACTATATTTTAGTGCGCGTAAATGTGGATGTGCCTTTCAAAGTTGGTTTCCCAAACCCGCGCGGTTGGCTCGCGTATTGGTTGAATGGGACCCTGTTTGTTAAACACGCAAAATTTGACCCGCAGTCTGCCTATTTTGATTTTGGCAGTTCGAGCGAATGTTATTGCAATGATCGGTTCATTGAACTGGAAACGCTGGCGCCCATTGGCGTGATCGATCCAGAGGCACATGCCACTCATGTGGAAACATGGGAGCTGTATGGCGGGCTTGATCGTCCGCAAAATGAAAGGGATGTGCAGTGTCTTGTTGAGAAATTGGGATTGGAATAGTGAATAAGGCGCTTGACGCTCAGCGCTGTTAAAAATATTTATGGAGAGGTATTATGCGCTACGGTCATTTTGATGATTTACACCGTGAGTATGTTATTGAGACCCCTGAAACACCCCTGCCGTGGATCAACTACCTCGGTAGTGAATCCTACTTTGGGTTAATTTCCAATACGGCAGGCGGGTATTCTTTCTATAAGGATGCGCGTTTACGCCGCTTGACCCGTTATCGCTACAATAATGCCCCATTGGATGTTGGCGGGCGATATATTTACCTGCGGGATAACGATCCGCTCGCTACCCAAAGCTGGTCTCCATCCTGGATGCCAGCCCGTACACCTTTGGACTTCTACGAATGTCGTCATGGCATGGGCTACACCACCATCCGTTCCAGGTTGTCTGGGATCGAATCTCATACTCGTTACTTCGTTCCTCTGGGTGAGAACCTTGAAATCTGGGAGTTGACTCTTACAAATCAACGTGACCAGCATGCTGATCTTTCCATTTTTTCCGCGGTTGAATTCAATCTATGGGATGCAATGGATGATGCAACAAATTTTCAGCGCAATTATTCGATCGGGCAGGTGGAGGTTGTTGATGGGGTTATCTATCACAAAACCGAATACCGCGAGCGGCGCGATCACTTTGCTTATTTTGCCTGCTCTGAAGAACTGGCGGGTTTTGATACTCAACGGGATGCCTTCCTGGGTTCCTATCGTGGCTGGGATAATCCCAAAGCTGTGGAATCAGGAGGATCATTTAATTCGATCACGCATGGCTGGCAGCCGATCGGTTCACATCATGTCAAAATCCAATTGAAGGCGGGTGAACAGAAAAAGATCATCTTCATTCTTGGATATCATGAAAATCCAGGCGATGCGAAATTTGACCCGCCCGATTCACAGACTATTAACAAACGCACCGTTTTGCCCACCATCTCCCGCTATCTTGATGCAGATAATGTTGAAAAGGCATTTCAAGCATTGCGCATTCACTGGTTGGGATTGCTGGAAAAATTCCAGGTAATCACTCCCGATGTCCACACGAACCGGATGGTCAATATCTGGAACGCCTATCAAACCATGATCACATTCAATATGTCGCGCTCTGCTTCGTATTTTGAAAGCGGCATTGGGCGCGGGATGGGATTCCGCGATTCGACACAGGACTTGCTCGGTTTTGTACATCTGATCCCGGAGCGGGCGCGAGAACGCATCCTGGATCTGGCTGCCACCCAACTCGAAACAGGCGGTGCTTATCACCAATACCAGCCTTTGACCAAACGCGGTAATAATGATGTAGGTTCCGGATTTAATGATGACCCATTGTGGCTCGTATTGGCTGTGACCGCATATGTTAAAGAGACGGGCGATTGGAGCATACTGCAGGAACTGGTTCCTTATGACAATAAGTCTGGTTCCGAACAGCCCTTGCATGATCACCTGCAGCGTTCGCTGCAATACACATTGGACCGTCTTGGACCGCATGGTTTACCGCTCATTGGTCGAGCAGATTGGAACGACTGCCTTAACCTAAACTGCTTCTCTGATACCCCGGGACAATCTTTCCAGACCACGACCAACAAGGAGGGCAAGGTGGCGGAAAGTGTCTTCATTGCCGGGTTGTTTGTCCTGGCAGCCAGGGAGATGGCAGATTTGGTTGCGCGCTGCCCGTTGAAGGCTGAGTGGTCTTTTAAAAATTTCAATATTCAACCCTCAACCTATTATGAAAATGCAATTTCGCAAATGGAAGAGGTCATCTGGAAGTACGGCTGGGACGGCGATTGGTTCCGCCGCGCGTATGATGATTTCAGTCATGTGCTTGGTTCAAAGGAGAATGAAGAGGGAAGGATATTTATTGAGCCACAGGGGATTTGTGTAATGGCTGACCTGGGTTTAAAAGATGGCCGTGCAGAAAAGGCCATGCACGCGGTGAAAGAGCATCTTGCTACGCCGCATGGTATCGTTTTGCAGCAGCCGGCTTTTAGTAAATATTATTTGCATTTGGGTGAGATCTCGTCCTACCCGCCAGGCTACAAGGAAAATGCGGGAATATTTTGTCACACGAATCCGTGGATCATGATCTCGGAGGTAAAACTTGGGCGGGGCGATCAGGCGCATGATTATTATTCACGCATCAACCCATCTGCGCGTGAGGAGATAAGTGATCTGCATCGGTGTGAGCCTTATATATATGCTCAAATGATCGCTGGCAGGGATGCGGCGACACATGGCGAAGCAAAGAACTCATGGCTGACCGGTACTGCTGCGTGGAATTATGTTGCCATTTCACAATGGATACTCGGCATCCGCCCAACCTATGACGGCTTACGGGTGGCACCGGTTGTCCCGTCAACTTGGGAAAAGTTTGAAGCGGTGCGTAGTTTCCGGGGAGTCCGGTATATTGTCCTTGTCGTAAGGAAGGGGACGGGCAACGAAGTCCACCTGGAAGTGGATGGGAAATCCGTCGAAGGGGACACCATCCCGATACCTGCTGATGGAATAAAGGAAGTCCGCGTTCTAGTTACTTTAAATTAAACATGAAAACCAATTTATCAACGCGCAGCGTCGTTTTGATCTGGTTCGGATGGGTGGCGGTTATGCCTGCCTGTCAATATTGAATCGGCAAGCGCAATGAATTAGTACAATCTGATCAAATGCTCATTAGCTATAATTTTTGGACAGCTTAATACTTTGGAGAACAAAAATGGAAAAAAAGATATATCAATTCCCCCAGGGTTTTGTCTGGGGCGCGGCAACTGCATCCTATCAAATTGAAGGGGCATGGAATGAGGACGGCAAGGGCGAAAGCATCTGGGATCGCTTCAGCCATACCCCCGGTAAAGTACAGGATGGTGATACGGGGGATATGGCTTGTGACCATTACCATCACTGGGAAGAGGATCTGGATGCCATAAAAAAACTGGGATTGAATGCGTATCGTTTTTCGATTGCCTGGCCTCGTGTCCTGCCAGGCGGGCGTGGGATCATCAACGAAACCGGGCTTGATTTTTACAGTAAGATGGTGGATCGATTGCTAAAGCTGGAGATTGAGCCCTACATTACGTTATATCATTGGGACCTGCCGCAAAAATTGCAGGATGAAGGCGGTTGGGCATCCAGGTCTGTCGTGGATGCCTTTGTGGAATATGCAGATGTTATCAGCCGGGCATTGGGTGACAGGGTTAAGAATTGGATCACGCTCAACGAACCCTGGGTCAGCGCATTTGTTGGTTACAAGGATGGGCGTCATGCACCCGGGCACACCGATCTGCATGAGGCATTGGCAGCATCCCATCACTTGCTACTCTCGCATGGAAATTCTGTCCCAGCCATTCGCCGCAATTGCAGCGGGGCGAATGTGGGGATCACGTTGAATTTAACTCCGCAAGTGCCTGCCTCTTCCAGCGTGGCTGATCGAGTTGAGGCTGTCTGGGTGGATGGCTATATCAATCGCTTCTTTCTGGACCCGTTGGTTGGACGCGGCTACCCAAGGGATGTGGTGGATGAAACAGGCGACGAGATGGCTTTTATTCAACCGGGAGACATGGGAATAATTTCAGTACCTGTGGATTTTGTGGGCGTCAATTATTACACTCGGAATATTGCCCGCTCAGAAAAAATCAGTGAAGCTGATAATGCACCCCGCACTGTTATTCGGGGTGATGAAATAACCGAGATGGACTGGGAGGTTTACCCAGAGGGACTCTATAAAACCCTGGGCCGCCTGTATTTTGATTATGACTTTCCGGCGATTTATATTACAGAAAACGGCGCGTCATTTAACGATCAAATCAGTGCAGACGGTGAGGTGGATGACCCCTCACGTTTATCGTACATCAAGCGCCATCTGGAGCAAACGCAGCGTGCGATCGAAGCGGGAGTTCCAGTAAAAGGTTATTTCGCCTGGTCGCTGATGGATAACTTCGAATGGGGGTTTGGGTATTCCAAACGTTTTGGGTTGATCCATGTGGATTACAAAACCCAGAAGCGTACCTTCAAATCGAGCGCGAAATGGTATCAGCAGGTCGTTCAACGTAATGCAGTTGATTAACCAGACATTTCTTTGTCGTGCAAAATTCACCCCGTAATAATTGATTATGGGTAAGTTTTGTGTATTGGACCGCAAAAGATTTATTAACTCCTTTGCGTGTAGTGAAAAATGAAGGCACACTTTCCAAACAGGTGTGAGAACCGTGTCGAAATGGGTAATAATTGGTTGTGGTAAAATTTTTATCCAATGTTTCGATGGCGAGCAGTTCACCTTGTCCTTGCAGTTAACGGTTTTATGACTGCGATCAGTGCTTTTGTTGCTGTATACGCTTTGTTTTTAATCCCCTCAGACCCCAGAAATAGCATATTTCTGGGGCTTTCTCTTCAGCGATTGATAATGCCTGGGGGAATTTTTCTGATAGGGATCATCCTGACTGGTTTATCGGTTAATGCCCTGCGTGATAGACCCTGGTCGGATGGGATTTGGCTTCTACTTTTTGGACAGGAGCGGTTGGCAAAAGGAATTCGTTGGGGGGCTGCGTTGGTACTCCTGGCAGGTTTGACCGTTTCCTTCATGCCTTTGTATCGTTTCGGGGAGTATCAGGATTATTTTATTCGCATTTCTCCCATTGTGGATTGGATGACTTTTGTCAGTCTCCTGACATTTGTGACTGCTTGGATCCAAAAATATGGGTTGCATTGGCGGCTTTTTTTATCAATACTACACACCCAAAAGACAGCCTTGACCATCGCCTTGATCTCGGCAATAACCTTTGCCTTGATCTGGGTGTTTGTTGCAAAGACCGGTATGGGTTTAACAGTCGGTGATGGGTATTGGTATGAGGTGGGTGTGCCAATTTTGCCGCTGCAGGTGATTTTTGCATTTGCGATCGGCATGGGTGTTTTTTTTCTTGAAAGGTCCTCCGTTAGTGCGCGTCTTCCAGCCCGGGTGGATCTGTTGGTTTTTTTTCTTCTCTGGGGAATAACGGCTTTTTTCTGGGCGAGAGAACCATTGCGCTCCAGTTTTTTTGCCCCCGGTCCTCTCTCTCCCGGCAATACATATCATCCATATTCCGATGCTTCCTCCTTTGACCTGGGAGGTCAATTTGCATTAATCGGTCAGGGCATTAACAACGGGGTATTTTTTGATCGGGCTTTGTATATGGCGTTCCTGGCTTTCCTGCATTCGCTTGTTGGGCAGGATTATGTTCAGGTTGTTACATTGCAGACCGCGATCTTCGCTGTCCTGCCGGCGATCATGTACTTCTTGGGAAAAGAAATTCACAGCCGCTCTTTTGGTATCACATTTGCTGTTTTGACATTATTGCGCGGGATCAATGGGCTTGCTGCTGGATCCATGATCAACCTCGCAAACCAAAAACAAATGCTGACAGACTTTCCCATGCTCATTTTTGCTGCCTGGTTTGCTCTAGTGAGCGTGAAATGGTTGAAACTCCCCGGAAAAAATTACACTTACGCTCTCTGGGCAGGTGGCGTGGCAGGGTTAGCGGTCATGCTGCGAACCAACGCACTTTTTCTTGTGCTTCTTGCGGCGTTATTAGCGGCGATCGTTTACTGGCGTCAAAAGGTCCATGGTCTTGTGGTTGGGTTTCTACTTGTAATTACCATGTTTGCAAGCACGTTTGCCTGGGGATTTTATAACGATGGATCCATATTTGATGTATATCTTTATAGGATTCTTCTGGTAATTGAGGCACGCTATCCACAGCCTGCATTCCCTGAGTCACAGGGGAATGGATCTTCATCCGTAGATCTTGCTTACCGAAATCAGGGGACAAGTAAACCGTATACACCTCATTCGGCATCCGCATCTCAGTCCAGGCTCGCTGCTCAAGATCAGCCGGTTTCCCTACCCCAGCCATCTGTCAATACTACGGGAGAGGATGATGAAATTAAACCCATCCCGGTTTTTGTGACGCTCCATTTTTTGCATAACATTGTGACTTCAGCTCTTATTTTGCCGACAAGCCCTGATCTTCATAATTTGCGCTATACCCTTAAAGCTGATGATTCGATCTGGAAATCGGATTGGAGTGGGGATCTTGCGTTAGGTACCGTCATTTTCTTGGCCATCAATCTGTTGCTGGTTTCATTGGGAATGGGTGTGAGTTGGAACTCAGGCGGGCTTGCCGGACTGGTTCCACTGGGGACCTTCATTTTTTACGATCTTTCCAATGCTTTTGCCCGCACCTCGGGTGGACGTTATGTTGTCCCCATTGATTGGGTCGTGCTTTTTTATTTTGCATTGGGTTTGTTCCAGGTCGTTCAATGGGGTATGGGATTGTCTGGTTTTTCTCCCGGGGATGATGTAAAAAATAGTTCCACTGTCCCGAATGGAGATGGTGCGGTCTGGACCTGGGAACCAATAAAAAAAGCGCCCCTAATTATTCTAGTCTTTCTGCTGATTGGAACATCCCTGCCAGCGTTATCACAAATTTACCCGAGACGGTATGTTGCCCAAACCCGAAATGAAATGATCACGCTGTTGGATCAGGAGGGGTATTTGCAGAAAATGGGATTTGATAAGGATGCTCTGACAGCTCTTTCTCGCCAATCGTCTGCTTTTAAAATCATAAACGGAAGGGCATTGTATCCGCGGTCTTTTTGGGAAAATGAAGGTATTCCGAAAAAGCGCAATCCATATAGTGTGATGGGGTTTCCGAGGATTGCTTTTATGGTGGTCGGGCCGCATGGGGCGAGTGCTGTGATCCTGCCGCAGGAAGACATTCCCTACTTCCCCAATGCAGCAGATGTATATGTGCTGGGTTGTCAGAGGGATGATTACATTGACGCCTTGGCGGTGCTTGTGCTTGACGATCAGCAAGTAGTCTATGTGCGCCAGCCATCCCCGCCGCTTGAATGCCCCCTGCCGCAGCCTGTATGTAATGAAAA
>JFJP01040353.1_pt1 | contig 16447 bp, 22 predicted proteins | sample 431651 | NCBI WGS metagenome assembly JFJP01 (sample SAMN02602958, study PRJNA72255) | Microbial mat metagenome, whole genome shotgun sequencing project. | biome: fresh water; feature: sink hole; material: water; isolation source: purple microbial (photo- and chemosynthetic) mats found in... | reverse complement strand
GTTATACAACAGTATTACGACAGTCCGCAGTATATAAATTTGGCAGGAGCCGACTACAGCGAAGAAGCGAAGTGGTACGACCCAGAGAAGATACGCGATACACAATTCGACCTTGTAATAAACGAAGCATCGAACACACCAGCTTTCAGAACCATAAACAATACTATGCTTATGGAAATGTTCAAAGTACAAGCTATTGGAGTGAAGGAGCTTTTAAAGGTAGGTAGTTTCCCATTTGGTGATAGCAGGAACTTCAACAGCAAATTCAGGGAGGTATGGATCCGAACGCTCAACAGTTAATGCAGAGAATGCAATAATAAAAAAGGGTATCGTAAAACGCGATACCCTTTTTTCATACTATTAAATGTTTCAATTCAAATTCAATAAATTCTTTTCCCTTTGGTACTATTTCGGTATCGACAACGCCCCGGCGGATTAACTTATCATTAAATCCGTACTTTGTAGCCAAAATATCTTGTGTTTGTTTTATGGCATTATCCCAATCGCTCAAAGTAGAACTAAAACCGAACTTCAAATAAATCTCGTAAGGAGGTTCAGGGAGTTCAATTTTGCGAGGTAATAACCACAACATCTTTTGTGTGTATGCTTTATACTTGTCAGTCTTGTAACGTTGACCTTTCCACGCATCATTCACACTCAACGGTTTTACATCTACCCTTGTCATAAAAATATGTATTTTCGGTTTTTCCTTCCGTACCACAAAATCCATTTACCATCCGCTATTCCTATTCGAGGAACGAAAATGAGTTCTATAACAAGTATCAGTACAAGTAGTTCGATAATAGTAAGTATCGAAGCAAGAATTAGTGTTTTCATACCGCTTTTAAAAAATAAACTGATTTTCTATCCATACGTTCGTGAGCAAAACATCGGGGACGTTCGCTGAAGAACGGACTACATTTAGAGAGAAACACACACGAATTACAACCCATTCCGGTAGATTCAACACATTTCACTTTAAAGCCGAGCGTTATTGTACGTTCGCCAACTTCTATAAACGGTGCTTCTTTGCGTATTTTAACCATGATTTTTGTTTTTCTTTGCGCTCCTCGATAGATAGAGCAGGTTTATCGTTCAGAGAAAGTTTGGTAACGTAGAAACATTCGCGCATAAGGTCGAGATGACAGACGTTTTGTTTCATCATTCCAGCGCGTTTAAGAAGTTTTACATCGTCCCTGCACAATGTTATCAACTTGTTATTTGCATCGGGTAGAACATAATACCTTTTATTAAACGCGCCTTGTTTTACATCTGCCACATTAGCTGCAATTCTTAATTGAATTTTGCGCCGGAGTATTCGTAAATACTCTTTGAGAGTTACTTGTTGCATCTTTGTTTGTTTTTAGTTATTTTGTTTTTTGCGTAAGACTTTATTTTTCTTGTGTCGAAAGTATCAACTTCTTCGTTTTTAATTCTTAGTATGTTATATCCCAATGCTTCGTACACTACATCTTTCATTGTATCGCGCATCTTTTGGTCGGGGCGCGAGTGATAACCTCCATCAATCTCAATTAGTAGTCCGTATTTCGGTATAAAGAAATCGGCAGTAAAAAACCTACTCTCTAATACCACAGGATAAACGAAACTAAACCGTATATTCCTGAAAATTAATTTTTGTATCATTAATAGTTCAGCAGGAGTTGGATTTGCTTTCTGTTTACGGACAGCTTCGATAATGTTTCGTTGGTATTGCATTAGAATCTAATTACGTCTTTAATACTAAGCGAATTATATTTTATAGTTAAGTCAATTTTCATTTGACCAGATAGTCCTTTTGGAATTTTATTTCTTCCAAATAAAAGGCTACTTCTTACTTTCTCTCCAAAATCTTCAAGACTTTTTTTGTCTTTTTTTGAAATAACGTAATTTATATCTTTTCCCATAATTACATACTTGACATTCCTACTATTTTCTTTGCTTTGTACTCACTTTGTTTCACTACTTCGGGTAGTGGCATATCTTTATAACAGATATGCAGTCCGATAGCCCTTGTCATTACCATATCATCGTGGCATTTGTCGGCAGCTCCATACGTTCCATCATCTTTCAACTCAAAAACATCCATTTCCACACACGCCGTATCGTTCTTTTCGTAGTACAGGACATCTCGAAGGCATTTTTTCATATTAGCCACTACCAACGGTTTTGTTTTTGTGTTAGTATGGAATCCGTACATACGAGGTTTACCCTCTTTAATCTTGTCTTCGGGAGTACGCGAATACAGATTAGAATAATAGTCTTTAATTTCAGAAAGAATGTATTCCGAGTGGTCGCCTTCGGTATGTTCTGTTTCTAAGGTATTACTTTCAATCACTAACAGTGCATCGTTGTAATACTTTGCAATTTGAGCCGAACGCCAAGCAAGAATATCATGTGCTGTATGGTCGTGCCATTCGGCCACTACTTCGGGATTACCACCAAACATCATCTCGTAACGGTCGAAAACCAAAATATCGCTATAATCCGCCGTTTCGGAAGTTCCACCAATATCCACAACAACTACATATCTATTCGAAACCTTTTCATCCTTATCAGGGTGTACCCACACTTTGAAACTCTTATTTACTTTTACTAACCGAATGTTAGTAAGCGCATCTAATTTTGAATCGCCATCGGCTTGTAAATCACCAACAAAAATTGGTTCAGTACACATTTTGCGCATACGGTCCACATGGGGCATCGGGAATACTCTTTTTCCGGTAGACTGAAACGCTTCAATATCGTTGGAAGGAAACTCACTTTGCACACGCCAGTGTTCCATTGTTTTGAGTTTACCTATATACCAATTTATTTGCTCTAAGGTAGCACCGGCATACCATAAGTATTGAAGGTACTCACTGTCTTTACCCTTATAATACACATCCCAAAATTCATCCCAATTGGTAATTTCTTTTGAGTAACGTTCCACAAAGAACCACGGAAGGAATATAGGGCGTAAATCGCTTTTGCCTTGTTTTGCCGCTTGCCATTGCTCGTAGAAGTAATTACCTGTACCTTTGGGCGAACTTTCCAATCCGAAGACTGTATAAGCCACATCATCCATACCACCACGAATAGCCTGAATTAAATCTTCGGGCGTTTTTCCAAGTGTTGTTTTCCAAAGCCCGACTTCAGTGCAATGACTTGACGAGTTATCGGCAGCTCTCACATTTTCGGGGCGTTGCATGGAACCGGTTGAAATCTTGCAATTCCTTTCAGTTATGATACGTGTTTTATTCGAACCCTCGAAAGGTAGAATATCGTACTTCACATTTCCTTTAGTAAATACAGCCGGAATGTTTTTAATGATTTTATCTTGAACCCCACGAATGTTAGTAGCCTGGTTCTCAACATCGCCGCAGACAAGTGAATTCCACTGTTCGAAAACACACATCTGCACCCACGTATTGAAAGCCGTAACGATAGTTGTAATAAAAGCCTGACGACATTTAACCACTATAAATCGAACAGGACGTTGAGCAAACCAATCTTCTAAAATTGGATAAAGAACTTCTCTTTGCGTTTTGGAAGGAATAAGAACATCGTCTTTTGGTTTACTCTTAATCTTGATAAGTGCAAAAGTAGCCATCCAATACTCACAATCGTGTTTGAACCGCTCTTTGACGAATTGTATCTTAATATCCTGCTCGTATTCCTCTAATTTATACTTCTTAATGTACTTATCGAAAGAACCACAGCGTATAAGGTTACGAATCCAGCCTACTTTAATAAACGAATCAGGCAAAAACAGCGTACCAATTTCGCTAATCTTTACCCGATAGCGTTTTCCCCAAGCTCCTTCGCCACTGATAGGGTCGTAAGGAGGTTGGATTTTACGCTTTTCGTTTTCTTTAAGTAGGTCGTGGTTCATATAGAATTTAAAAGTTCAATTTCCTTTTCGGTAGAAAGTCTTACATCAAACAACTCGTAATGCGCATCTAAAATTACCCCTTTATCAGCAGTTACAGTATTTGTTTTTACGTCCAACACAATATCAAAGTGAAATAGTTGGTGATTTGAATCTTCATCCAACCTTCCGATTATATTTCTGAATCTACTGTTTATGGTTACAATATTTCCGACTTTGAAATTTTCTTTTCCCATTTTAATTCAAATTTACGTGTTCGCCAGTAATACACTTTTGAAAGAACTCATTTAATAGTTCTTGTTGAAGTTCAGGAACTCCGGTAGAGTTTGGATAGATATACTCCAAAGCCTTTTTAGTGAACTGTACAGAGTACTGAAATAGCTCCGCATCGGTCATCATTCTGAACTGTGATAAATCTTCGATAATAAGAGCAGCCGTTTGTTCCGGGTGTTCGCCTTGTACTATTGCATTTGGATAGTACTTCTTAATAACCTTCATCAGGTTTGTTGTTTGTTTTCCCATTGTTTAATATTTATCATTTAAAATCATGTTTAAAAATTCTTCTCTAATCTCATTTAATCGCTTCCGTAATTTATCAGGCTTATTGGATAAAAGCCACTTAAAACGCTTCTTCGTTGTTCGTTTCATAACTCATAATTATATATTGTTATTAATACTGCCAAAATAATTGCAGCCAATGTAATTCCAAAAATTAAACTCCATAAGTGCAAAGCGATATTTACATTCGCAAAATAGCCTATAACACACGATAGAGTGATAATTACAGCGTTTTTGATATAAGCCTTTAGTGTGAACTCTTTAACTACATACACAAACCCAAGCATCGCAAACAGAACTCCACTCGCTCCTTCGGTTGGAATTATTTTTTCGGATAATAGAGCAGCACCCACAGCTAACGGAATAGAAAGGTAGAAAATCCATTTAGCCTGGATAATATCCCACAACTTCCAAAACACAAACATATTCAGAAATAAGTGTACGATATTGGCATGAACGAATATATACGTAAAATAGGTGTACCATTCGCTACTAAAGTAAAATCCTAAGTGAAGTGGTGTAATCCAATTCAAAATAGATAATACTGTACAGATGGTTATAAATGCGTATTTCATACAGCTTTATATAAAGGGTTATTTAATCCGTTGCGTTTCACGATTAAACCTTCATTCACCAATCTAATCAACTCATCTTCGCAGCCCTGATATAGCGATTTTAATTTAACCTCAGAGTGATAATTCTTACTATCACGTTTCAAATACTCATACAGTCTCATATTCTAATATTTTTTCTTAAAATGTTACGAGCCGATAAAGGATGTAGGTAAAATTTAGGAGCTTCGCTTTCGATTGACATTCTGATTAAAATTTCTCTTTTGTATAATGGAAACTCCTCTTTAATCCTAAGAAACACACCGTATAAGTCTTTGCACTTTTCAACCTGCCTTTGCGATACTCTTATACACTCACCACGCTCCATATTATTGATAATCCTACTCCCCTCATCAAAACTTACATAAAACGATTTTGCAGGTTTATTTACTGTCATTTCAAGTATGCTATCTTGTTTTACATTTTGCCCTGTTTGATACAAAATAGAGAAATAGGCTTCACGTAAATCAGCAATAAATTCAGCGTGTTTACACTTATCTAATCGCATATCGTTTTTATTTGCAAATATCAGTAAAAAAAGTAACTATTCAACAATTTTACATCACGTTTCAACAAAAATCTATCAACAATTTAGTGTTTTTTTGTGCAATCATTACGCAAGTAACAAAAAACACTGAAAAATGGAAGAAATTATTAACGAAGAAGTCAAAACATCATCGAAAGATATGGTTCTTGAACGACTGCAAAAAATGTTTCCGGATGTAGACGAGGAAACAATGTATGCAAAGTTTATGGAATTTATGGACGATATGGAACGCGCTTCGGCAGCTCATGCTGAACTCGGACAGAAACTTACAAAACACCCAAAGGCAGCTTTAATGCTTGCCGATATGATGGACGGAGCGCATCCAGCCGTTGCCATGAAACGCCGCTTTCAGGATGACGAATTAAGCGTAGATGAAGGAACAGAAGAATACGAAGCCTTACTTAACGCAGAACGCGAACGACTTGCCGACGAAGAAGCATCAGGACAAATGCAAGCAGAATATCAAAGTAACTTGCAAGCAAGCGCATCGGACGTTCAAGCCTTCAAAGATGGCAAGAACCTGACCGATGAACAGTTCGCAGAATTCCTCGAAACTTGCATTGAATTGACAGGCGATTTGCTATCAGGTAAACTGAATAAAGACCTATTGGACATTCTTTGGAAAGGTCGTAATTACGACACCGATATGGCAAACGAAACAGCACTTGCCGAAGATAGAGGTTCTATCCGCGAACGCAACAAAAAAATTGAAGCCGAAAAAGTACGCATGAAAGGTGATGGACTACCATTGGCACAGTCATCGGCAGTGAAAGACACGAAAACCAACATCCCTTACCGGAAATCTGTTTGGGACAAATAAATAATAACAATCAAAAAAAAGGAAAAATGAAAAAGATTTTTGGAATTTTCAAAAGCACAAGTGCATGGATGTTGTTGCTCACATTAGCAATGGCATTGTTTGGAGTAAACGACGTATCGATGGCCGCAGGTGTAGCCGGGACTGATGGAGCAGGTATTCACATCTCAGGTGGCAACCCACTTAACACGGAAATAATTAAAACGGATTCGCCCGATTTATTATTGCCTGACATTGATGACCGTGTAACTAAAATTAGTCCGTACAAAAACCCGATTGACCAATTAGCGCGTTTGGTAGGCCGCAAAATGAAATCGAACGGTATGGAGTACAAACATTACTCGGTGGATATTAGCCCGATTAAAGGAGTTGTTTCTGTTTCATTGGCAAACCAGACAGCAGCCACTTCGGAATTGAACGTAACTAATCACAAGCTATTTAATATAACCGATACTATTACGGTAAAAGGCGTTAAAGGCTATTTGGAAGATGGAACTACTCTTTCTGTTGCCGACTTAATGCTCTATATTGCTGGTAAATCCGTAGCAGGAGTATTGACGGTTGTACCTGTAAATGGTAAATTAGTAGTTTCTGAAAAATGCGTACCTAATATTGCACAGGACGCCGAAGTTTATCTATTAGGCACAGCAGCAGCCGAAGGCGATATTCGTTCGTACCAAAACGCAGCATTGCCATTACCCGAAACCGGCTATTGTCAGATTTACAAAATGGAGGTTGGAGAAACCACTATTGCGCAGATGACAAAGAAAGAAGTAGATTGGAGCTTGGACGACCAAATTGAAATTGGCGTTACTAAACTTCGCTCGGCAATTGAACGCAGTTCGTTGATTGGTGTAAAAGGTAAAACAGTAGTTCCGAATAAGAATATTCCTATATATACCACACAGGGTATTTATTGGCAAATTACAAAATCAATCCAAGTACCATCTTCTCCAGATAATGCAGACTTGATTGATATGTCGAAAACTATCTTTACCGGACAGAGTGGTTCGAACAAAAAGATTTTATTAATGGGTTCGGCATTTAACGCGGCTATTAGTAAAACCGATCTTGTAACAAAACAACTTCAATCGAACAATACAGAAGTAATTTGGGGTATCACATGGAAGAAAATTTCGACCAATTTTGGCGAATTAGTTTCATTGCCTTACGATTTACTTGATGCACTTGGACGAAGTGATGAAGCTATTGTTATCGACCCTGACTTCTTGGATAAATGGACTTTAATTCCTTTCGGTTCTAAAGACATTGACACCAAAACAAATGGAGTATTCGATGGTGACATTAACGTAACCACAGAGATTAGCTCTATTTGCCTTCGCTACAAAAACGCACACGCGCGTTTGAAATTAGTTTAAGTCATAATTTATAATTAAAAAAGGCAGCAGCTTGATTGTTGCTGCCTTTTTTTAAAACTACTACCATGCTAAAAATATATAAATGCAAGGATATGTGTGCATCTCTTTTGTTCAAAAAAGAAGACGGAAAGCACGTTCGTATCTTATTTGAAGGCGGAACACAGCCACGTTATGAGGGCATATTCTCAACCACAGACGAAGCGATTCAAAAACTAATTGAAACAGACAAGCGATTTGGAGAATACCTTACATCGTTTATTTTCTTGTACCAACAATACCCCACAGAGGGAGAAGTGAGTACCGAAAAGAAGACACCAACCCCCGTACCCGAAGTAAAGAAAATCGGATTTGTAGAAGCCAAACAGATGTTGATTGAAAAAGGCATTCAGGCAGACAACTTAAAGAATTTTGCACAAGTAAAAAAAGAAGCGAAAGCATTTGGAATTGAGCTATGACAAAGACAGAAATCATACGGAGAGTAAAAATACTGATGGAGGAGCTAACACCATTCGACGATGGATTGATAGTTCTGAATTCGGACGTTAAGCCTATTGAGAGCTATATAGAGGAAACAATACAACCGACATTCGACAATTTATTGTTGTTTTGCCCTTTGCATCTTACTACCCCTGTATACTTGCCAGCTATGACCGACAAAACGGACAATGGCCGCAAGATAGGATTTATTACTATTCCCGAAGATTTTATTCGTATTCATACCATTAAGATGAAAGGTTGGGAAAGGCCTGTACACAGACCGATAACAATCGAAAACCCCGACTATCTTAAACAACTCAACCTTTACACACGAGGTGGAAGCGCAAAACCTGTAGTGTTGAAGCGCGAGAAACTTGAACTGTACACCTTTAGTTTGACCGACGAGATTGAAACAAAGACGTACGTACAAAGCCAGGATATAAACGAAGTATTTGAGGTAAACGAGAAACTTTACGAGCCGCTTTGCTTTATGGTAGCATCAAACGTGTACGCTGTATTTGGAAACAAACAGGCGGAATATATGGCAATGCAAGCACAAAACCTACTCAAATTAGAATTATGATTAAGTTAGAAACCATATACGAAGGAAGTACCTTTTACGGGGCAGAGATAGCACTGTGGGAAGATGAGATAATTCCGGTAGAGCTTGAAAGTGCGAATATAATCATGCACATTAAACGCAAAGGAGAAGATGAACCCGTTCAGATATATTCTTCGGAAAATGGAAAGCTAACGATCGAGAATAATGTGATAACTATTCCAGAGCATAAACCGACACTTGAATTTGGAAAATATGTGTTTGACTTTAATATCCAATTTTTTGCCACTACCGAAACAGGCGTAGCAGGTGGAGAGTGGGAAATACTTAATCCGGTAACGCACAGATGAGAACATATACAGTAAACCAAACAGTACGTAAATACACCTTAGACTTCAACGGAATACGTTGGAGAAATACCGCAATGGGTGAAACGCTCACTACATTGCAGGAAATGGCCGATGCTTTACCCGGATTCTTGTATGATTTCGACTTGATAGATAACCACCCCGATATGGGCGTGAATGTAGGTTCGCTATTGGTATTTAAAGACGGAGAAGGCGGAACAAATCATTTGGCAGTAGCAAACGATACACTGTGGGTTAAAGTAAACGGAGAGTATAAAAACGTTTGGGCAAAAAGCACATCGGAAGAAATTACCGTAACCGATTGGAAAGATATTGAATTTAACGGAGAAGGAAATTATGTACTCACTGACATTTCGACATCCCTTAACCGACCAACTATATTCGACACTCCGCAGGAAGGAGCTTCCTATAAATACAACTGTATTCTGACAGGATTGGAAGACCAAACAGCCCTATTATTTAGAGGACACAAAAAATACGTTTGGGATTTAAAAGCAGATACCTTTAGCGAAATGGCAAGTGGAGGTTCAGGAACAGGCAGCTCCGACACCTACACCAACCTCACCCCAGTACCCACAGCAGTAGGAGGAATACCAAAAAACGCAACCTTTAACGCCAAAACAATGCAAGAAATGTGGGACGCATTACTTTACCCCGACACACCACCATCAGTAACCGACCCAGGATATACACTTACTAACAGTTGGGGGAAAACCTTTGCCGAAGTAGGCGCAGAAATAGATATAACCTTTGGAAACGTTTTCAGTCCCGGATATATCAATCCTTTGTGGGTATATAACGAAACAACAAAATTGTGGGCAGCCACAGCCAATGTGCCACGCGTAGGAACTTCGCCAGATGCACCACAAGGTTCAGAGTTAGGCACACCATCGTACTATCCAATAGAAACCACACCCGTAGGACTATTAGTAGACACAGATAGGTATAAAATTGCATTTGGTTCAAACACATTTCAGCGCACAGCCACTTTTGCAGAGGGACCACAACCACGCACAAGTAAAGGAAATATTTATAAGGAACCCTATCCAGAAGGAACATTAACAGCCAGCGTAACCATTATGGGAGTATATCCAATTTATGCCACAACTATAAATGTAACAAGTGTGCTTGGCAAAAAACAAGCACTTCAAAACCACCATTCGGAAATAGTTGTAGATATGGCTGCCGAAGTGGGCGGAAAACAGAAAATATGGATACCAAATAGGGTAACTATTGGAGGAACAATATACCAACTTTGGAATATAAACTATTTATATTTAAGAAATATGTCTGATACAGCGTGGGAAAAGGCGGATATGCTTCTTAATTTCGGAACACCAACAGAAGAAACGATTAATGGAGTAGTATACAAGGTTTACACTAATCTATATCCATCGCCAACCGATTCATTAGGAGCGAGAAAAGTTTGTTTTACAGAAAATTTAAAATAAAAGGACATGGGACGCAGGAAAGGAAATGTTTATTTTTCGGGCAGTTTAGAGGTTATGGCATCTGCGCCAATAGACGCAAGAAGACTTGTAGAAAAAAAGTCGGATTTGATTAATCCTGATGTATGGAAACATGGCAAGGAAGATACTGATACCAACAAATACTTATACAACGGCTTAGATGTTATTGTTTTCAACGACACCATCGAAAACAACGGCATTTACATATTGAACAACAAGGATAGCTACTATTTAGAAGCCAGTTGGACAAAGCAAACCAGCTCCACCAATATAACTATCCCCGGAGTAAACCCCACAGGCAATTACGACGAAACCACCGACAAAGTATACGATAGTGGCGACACCGTATCCATTGGCGGAGTACTCTATATATGTACGGTAGACGGAACAACCAATATAAAACCCACCGTAACCGCAGGATGGGAAAGCAATTGGGCATTATTCCAACTCAAAGGAGGCACAGGCGCAGTAGGCGAAAGTCCGTATATAAACCAAACAACCAAAAAGTGGGAAATTAAAAAACCCGACGGTTCAATACATCCTTTCGAAGTAGTAGCCGAAGGAAAAGACGGACTAACACCCCGTATCGAAAATGGATATTGGTACGTAGGAAACACAAAATTGGGCAAAGCTACCGGAACAACTATCACCATAGAGATGGTTGATAACAAATACTATTGGTTTAAAGACGGTTCAACCACAGGCGTACTTGCCGAAGGAGTAGCAGGTAAATCGGCCATCGCCAATATAGCACTGAAAGGACTATGGGATAAAGATAAAAACTATTACAATATCGACCCCAAAACAGGTAAAACCGACGTAGTAGTAGGTTCGGACGGCATAATGTATTACGCCCTTGTAAACAGCCCATAATAAATGGGTAGTATTCGCTATGTACGGAGAACCCGGCAAGACAGGCGATACCCCTTATGTTAAAGATGGACTTTGGTATGTAAAAGGAGAAGTACTGCACGACAATACCACAGGCGAAGGCATACGCGCCGCAGGTTCGATAGTAAGCATTAGTACCGACGGATATTGGGAGATAGACGAAACGAAAACCGACCGGAAAGCATCCATAACCATAATAAACGAAACCATCGTAGAGCGCGACACCTACACCTACCCAACGTATGAAGTAACAATAGCTGGTATAAACCCACGCGGACTATTTGTACAAGGGCAAACCTACGACAATGTAAATGTAGCCGAAGACGGAAAAACCGACATGGTAGTAGGTTCAGATGAAAAAGGTTATATCTGTAAGGTAGATGGAACGACCATCGACCCCGTAACCGACACTACCTATACCAATTGGGCTTTATTCTCGATAGCAGGTAATACTGGCAAAACCCCCTACTTGCAAGTAAACCAAGTTGATGGCAAGGTACATTGGTTTATCAATGGAAATGACCAAAGCGTAGTAGCCGAAGGGGTAGACGGCAATCCGGGAGCTAATGGCGTAAACGGATTAGAATGGTACATTAATGCCAAAGGATGTTGGTGCTACCGCCGATACCCCAACACAGGGAATAAAGAGGTAGACGCAATACCCACCGACAACGAAACAAAAATAAAAGCCGAAGTAGACCAGCCCAATATCAGGGAAGGAATGTGGTTTGTAGGAGACACCCCTACAGGCGTACAAGCATTAGGCGAAAGTACCATAGCTAACTTGAATTATTGCGACAACTGGGAAGCTACCGTAAAATATTGGCACAAAAATGCCAGCGTAAACAATTGGACAGACGTAGTATTGGGAGCTGACGACGTATGGTATTACGCCAAAACCGACACCATACCCGTAGGAACAAACCCTTGTAAGCAAGTAAACGGCGTATGGGTATACGACGAAACGAAGAAACAATATTGGGTAGTATTCGCCAGCAAAGGTTCGAGAGGAGCCGACGGAAAAGCCGCCGAACTTCGATGGTTCGAAGGCGTACTACAATGGCGACCACAAGGATCAGGTAACGACGCATGGGTGAACTTGATAACTACAAAAGACTTAGCATTACCGATATTGAGCGATATAGCATCGCCCGTAGGTGGAATAATAATGTGGAGCGGATTAGCCACCAACATACCCGATGGCTATTTGTTGTGTAACGGCGACACTGTACAAAAAACCGAATACCCAATTTTAGTAGAAGCCCTAAAAGGAAGTAATACAGCCAATAGTGCAGAGCTACCCGATTTAAGAGGAAGGTTTGTAGTAGGATATGCCGATGAAAACATTGATAGCGGTATATTTTACAGCAGCGCGGACTATGACAGAATTGGCAAAAAAGGAGGGCTTGCGAAAGTAGGACTTACGATTTACCAAATGCCAAAGCATGACCACAAAGAATCAATAAGCAACAATGATGGTTCAGGATTGACGGCAATTCATAATTCAAATTTAATTGGAACAAGCAACCAATATAGAAGCGGAAAATTAACAGAATCCACCGGAAATAACGAAGCCCACGAAAACCGCCCACCATACTATGTAATAGCCTATATAATAAAAGCATCGTACAGTCCCGATTTGCGTACCCCATACGACACGTACAAACTCACCGTGCCTGATGGACAGACGCCAATGACAGCTCCTGTTTGGTTGGAAAGTATGCGCGGGGAAACAGGGGCAACAGGAATAAACCCCGTAGGCTACTTTAACATTGCAACTACCTATCACGACAAAGATACGGTAGTAATCAATAATCCACTTAATCCGTTGGACGGAAATAGCTATGTATGTAGCGTAACCACCCCCGAAGGACAGCCCGAAGTAACCATAACCGGAATAGAACCAGGAATAACCGCAGGATGGCAAACCAATTGGTATCCATTAGTAATGCGCGGCGCACCCGGAAAGAAAGCCGACACCGTACTAATAAACTACTCCACCGATTCGAGCACCGCTGAAGGTAGCGATTGGCACGCCACACCATCATTGAACGACGTATACGCACGTTTCAGCACCGATGGTGGATTGAATTACGGCAGTCCCATACGTTACAAAGGCGACAAAGGAAATGATGCCGACCCGATACAAATACGCTATTCGGTAGACGGTACGACATGGACAAGCGATGCATCAACACTAAGCAAGTACATCCAATTCAAAGCAAGCAGCACAGCACCGTGGAGCAGCACGATAAGTATATCAGGAGGTTCGAGTGTATTTACAAGCAATATACAAATAAACCTACCCAACACAAAGTCATTTGGGAAATACGCATACAACGCACTAATACCATCCAAAGACAAAACTTTTGAAGAAGTGTTGCGAGATATAGTTATTCAGAGTATAGCACCAGCAGCAAGCATAGTACTATCAGGCGATGCATTACCATACAATCATCCATACAATCATCCATTGGCAGCCGACAGTGATTATGCAGCATACACCAATACCAATGTAATCATTACGTTTAACACCACGATAAACAACACCGGAGCCACCGCAAAAACAAAACAATTGTGGTATAGCCGTAATAATTCAACATGGACAGAAATAACCGGAATAGCAGCAAGCTCAGGAAGCTACACGCACAATGTAAAAGCACTGTTAGGAGCAGACAATACAAGTCCGATATACTATAAGTTTAAATTTACCGACAGCACCGATGCATTCACCGATTCGGCAGTAGTGAGTAGAACGGTAACAGCGTATGCAACGCCAACCTACAGTGGAAACACTTACGTTACTTCGCGCGAAATGGGCGATACAAACACCACCTTCACAGGTTCGATAACACACGCATCGCAACGCATAGGCGTAAGTTTATATTCGAGCATTGTATCATGTGCCATTCAGTATTCCATTAACGGAGGTACAACGTGGGTTACGGCATTAACACCAACATTGACAGCTAACGCATTCAGCAATCAGAGTTATAATAATGTAGCACTTAAAAATGCCACGCAAATTAAATACCGTGTACAGATAACAACTACCGATAAAAATTCGACCAATGTAGTAACAACGGTAAATTTGTCGGATGTGAATTTCTTATATAAAAACGCCTTCGGTTATAGCACGTCAACAGCTCCAACGCTTACCACGCTTTTAGCAATGGGAAACAATGCTATAACCAACGGAAAAGCCAAAACAGTAACAGCCACAGCACCAGCAGGAAATTACACCTACTATGCTTATTGTGCAGCAGCAGGCGACCTAAGCGGCATTATTATGGACGGAGTAACACCCGTATTAGGTTCGTTTACCAAACAAGCCGACATAACAGGAACAAACAGTTTTGGTGCGACAGTAACATACAGAGTTTACAAATCGAATGCCCCAGCAGCATTTACAAATAATAATCTTGTAATAACATAATATTATGCCATTAAGATATCCTGATATAATGCAGCATAACAATGCTGATTACGCCATAGCCGACGCCGAATTTATTCGCGGCGGTGGACGCGTAGTAGCAGACCTTACAGCTTTATACGCATTAAGCACCAAAGCCGACCAACTCAAAGTACGTGTAACACGCGTATGGGTAACAGCCGAAGCAAAGTATTATGTATTAGTGAACTTAGCACAAGCAAACGTAGCGGCAGGCTGGACGATAGAGGTATCATCAGGCGACGGCCACACCCACGCCAACAAAACCACACTTGATAAAATAGGCGAAAGCGCAGGAAACCCCACATGGAACGGCGGAGCATGGCCGGGAAGTGGAGGAATAGCACCAAACGCCGACAATATAGATGCAGTTTTAACAGCAAACGGAGAAGCCGCACCCACTGGAGATACATATATCCCATTAATAGGGAAAGCAAAAGCCAAACTAAGTGCAATAGCCACTTTGTTTGGAACATTACTTAACAATACCTTTGCAGCCAAAACGCACCCCCACGCCCAATCGGAAATTACAAACTTAACTACCGATTTAGCAGGAAAAGCAGCTACATTGCACAATCACGACAGCAGCTATGTAGCTAAGAACACCGCTATAACAGGCGCAACCAAAGCAAAAATAACATACGACAGCAAAGGACTTGTAACAGCGCAACAGACTTGTCAGGAAAAGAAATTGCGTCCAATAGAGTAACAACTACCACCGGAAACGAAACTTCTGACACAAAGTATTTGAGTGTAAAAGCCGTACTTTCAGCCATAACAACAGCCATTTCGGGATTAGTACCAACAAGCCGTAAAATAACCATAAACGGCACACAACAAGATTTATCAGCCGATAGAACGTGGACAATAAGCACAGGTTCGACCATTGATTATTCCACCAACATAGAAACCGACAAAGCATCTACCACAAAAGTAAGTGCAATTAAAACGATGTACGATTGGGCAGTAGGTAAGTTCTCGTTATCAGGACACACGCATAGTGGTTACGAACCAGCAATAACAAAAAACACAGGTTTATTAAGTTGGACAGGCGCAACATGGGCATGGGTAGCCCCAGCAAGCGTAACCCCCGCCGACAACTCAATAACCAACGCCAAACTCGCACAAGTAGCCACGGCAACAATAAAAGGCCGCAAAACCGCAGGAACGGGAAATGTAGAAGATTTGACAGCGGCGGAAGTAAGAACGCTTATAGCAGCAAAAGCCGATACTTACAACGGCGAATTTGCCGAAGAAATAATCGCCTTATCCGATGGTAATCAGACAGTAACTCTTAAAAAATCGACTATAACCGTATTGACCAACGCAGCTGGAGCAGCACTTACATCGGCTAATGTGGTAAGTATTGTACTACCCACACCAACAGCAGCCTTTAATCAATCCATATTATACTTCGAAACAGGAGCAAGTATGCCAACAATTAGTCAGCCA
>JFJP01038643.1_pt1 | contig 16450 bp, 12 predicted proteins | sample 431651 | NCBI WGS metagenome assembly JFJP01 (sample SAMN02602958, study PRJNA72255) | Microbial mat metagenome, whole genome shotgun sequencing project. | biome: fresh water; feature: sink hole; material: water; isolation source: purple microbial (photo- and chemosynthetic) mats found in... | reverse complement strand
TAAATAAATAAATAAACGTCTAAATATGTCAAGAATTAGGTATTTTTTTATCGTAATATTGATTTTGAGTCTGGCATCCTTGCAGGCACAAAATGTCGAATATATGTCTAATATTTACAAATTCATTGAAAATACTGCTGTATTTGAATTGAATCAAGAGGAAGGGCATACCTATTTTATTCCTGAAAAAAGCATTTCGTTGAATGGGAAATGGAAGTTTTTCTATGCTAATACTCCCGAAGAAGCACCTAAAGATTTTTATCTTTTTAATGATAAGAAGTGGGGCTTGATTGATGTGCCTTCAAATTGGGAAATGAAAGGTTTTGGGGATAAAATGTTTCGTAACGTGGCTACTCCCTTTAAAGCCAATCCACCTTTTGTGCCTCGTGAATATAACCCTACCGGATTGTATCGACGTACTTTCAAATTACCAGCCGATTGGAAAAATGAACCGGTTTTTCTTAGGTTTGAAAAAGTAGCTTCTGCTTCGTTTGTGTGGGTAAATGGTAAGGAAGTTGGCTACAATGAAGGTGCACAAGAACCTTCGGAATACAATATTACACCTTATCTCAAATCGGGTGAAAATACCATTGCTGTTCATGTAGTGAAATTTTCGGATGGATATTACCTTGAGAGCCAGGATTATTGGAGACTGGCTGGAATTTTTGACGATGTGGTTGTTTTTACTACCCCACAAACTCGCTTGTTCGACTGGCATGTAATTACTGATTTGGATGCTGAATATAAAAATGCGACGTTGAATATTGATGTCGATGTAAAAAAATATAATCCTGCTCTTGCGGACAATTATTCTGTAAAAGCCATTTTAAAAAACAAGGAGAACAAAATCCTTGCTGAAATGACTTCTGACTCGAAAGCATTTTCAAATAAGAATAAACTTGCATTTCAGTTGACAAAAGAGATTGAAAATCCTAATAAATGGACAGCCGAAACCCCTTGTTGTTATAAAATCGAACTATTATTACTTGATAAAAATAACAAGACGGTTGATAAATCTAATTCGGTTATTGGCTTTAAGGAAACTGAAATACGCAATGGCGTTTTTTATTTAAATGGCAAACCAATAAAGGTAAACGCTATTAATTCGCACATGCAACATCCAGAAAATGGGCATGTCATGGATGAAGCAACCATCCGTAAGGATTTTGAAATTCTTAAACAATTCAATTTCAATGCAGTTCGTACCTCTCATTATCCTCCTGTAAACAAATACCTTCAACTTGCCAACGAATATGGTTTGTATATTATTGACGAAACAGGCGACGAAGCACATGCTACTGAGTTTGTGAGCAACGATTCCAATTACACAGCAATGTATCAGGAACGGGTACGCCGCATGATACTTCGGGACAGGAATTACCCATGTGTTTTGTTTTGGAGTGCAGGCAACGAAAGTGGCGAAGGGTTTAATATTAATGAAGTGATTAAAGAAGGAAAGAAATATGATACAACACGGAGTTGGATGTATGGTGGAAATGCTTTTTCGCATCCTGCCGAGGAAATAATTGGACCTCGATACCCAACGCCTTCCGAATTGGAAATTGAAATCGGATTGACTTCCAACGAAAAAAATTATCCCCCTTCATTTATGGACGAATACCTTTCGGTAGCCGGAAATGGCGGCGGCGGTATGGATGATTATTGGAACGTAATTTACCGTTATCCTCGCATTATGGGTGGTGCAATTTGGGACTTTGTGAGTCCGGGATTAACCGAAAAAGTTAGAAAGCTAACCGATAGTTCGCCTAATAATGTTATGGTGAACTTGATGGGAAATGCAAAATTGGTTCAAAATGGCAAAGAGAAAGTCCTTGACCTTAATGGACATGATCAATGGGTAGAGGTGTATCGCGATAAATCGATAGATAAGCAAACAGATAATCTGACCTTAACGTGCAAAGTCTTTCCACGAAAATTGATAAGCAGTTGTGGTTCATTCATAACCAAAGGTGATTTCCAATATGGGTTGCAACAAAGAGGAAAAGAGGAAATTGAATTTTATATTTTTACAGATAAGTCTTATAGTGTAAAAGCTAAATTGCCAACCAATTGGGAATATAACTGGCATCAATTGACTGCTGTGTATGATGGTGCCCAAATGACAATCTTTATTGATGGAAAGGAGGAAGCATCTGCCAAAGCAAGTGGCAAAATTACAAATACTCCTTTCCCTGTAAACATAGGTCGTAACGCTCAACGTCATGGTCAAGAAACAGATGTATATATTTGCGACGCGAAAATTGATGAAGTTGGCATCTTTTCGGAGGCTTTAGATGCAGCCGTGTTATTGAATCCAGATAAAAAAATATTGGCACAAAAAGCCGATTTGTGGCTAGATTTTGAGAATGAAACCTACGAGGGAGAATTCTTTAGTTATGGTATTGGTGCCCGAACTTATGGTTGTATTTGGCCAGACAGGAAAGTTGAGCCTGAAATGTGGCAAATGAAAAAAACTACTCAACCATTATCTGTTAAATTATTAAATAGCGAAACAGGAACAATAGAAGTTTGGAATCACAGTTATTTCTTAAATGCTTCCAATTACAAAACAAAATGGTTCATTGAGGAAGACGGAAAGGTTATTCAAGAGGGTGACTTGCCACTTTCAATAGAACCACAGATGAAGATAGAAGTGCAAATACCATTTGAAAAACCGGTTATTGAAGCTGGAAAGGAGTATTTTCTCACTATTAGTTCTACCCTTACACATGATGAACTTTGGGCAAAAGCAGGTCATGAAGTGGCTTGGGAACAAATGAAACTCGATTGGTACAAAACGCCGGAAAAAACTCACGAAACAGCAAATGTATCAGCTCCTCAAATCATTGAAGATTCAGTCAAAGTTATTATTAAAGGAGTCGATTTTACTTATACATTCGATAAGCAACTCGGACAATTAAAGTCAATGATTTATGCTGGTAAGGAATTGTTGAAACATGGTTTGGGTTTAAATATTTGGCGCGCACCGCTCGCAAATGAACAAGATGGATGGAATGTTTCGTGGCTTGGAGTAAATAGTTATCCAGGGTGGAAAGACCAAAATGGTTGGCAGATTGTCAGTCAGTTTTACAGTGCTGGCTTTGATAAGATAAGCACCCTTCCCACCTCATTTAATGTATCTGATAGAGATGGACATGTGCAATTAGAAATTCGTACTCGTAGTCTTATTGGCGAAAGAGTGATGGAGCAAAAAGATCAATATACTTCAGGTTTAAAATCGGACGGTTTTGAAAATATTTATCGGTATCGCATTGATTACAATGGTCAGATAACCCTTAATCATATGGTTATTCCAAATGGAAAAATGCCGATGTGGCTACCTCGTATTGGTATTGACATGGTGCTTGATAGTGCTCTCAATGCTGTAAAATGGTATGGAAGAGGACCACAAGAAAACTACCCTGATCGGAAAAGTGGGTACAAAATTGGAGTGTATAACACAACGGTAGAAGCAATGTATGAACCTTATTTATTGCCTGAAGATTTTGGGCTGCGAACTGATAACCGTTTTGTTGAAATGACAGATGAAAAAGGTGTTGGTCTGCGCTTTACATCCGATAGATTATTTAATTTTAATGCATATAATTTTACAACCGATAATTTATCAAAAGCAAAATATACATATCAACTTCAACCTCTTGATGGTATTACTTTCAATTTTGATTATGCTACTTCGGGTGTTGGCTGCACAGCCCGTTCTATTTTTAATCAATATAGAGTCGAGCCACAACAGTTTGAACAACAAATAGTTATTTCGATTTTAAAATAAATTTTAAGCAACATAAAACTCTTTCTATCACCACTTTTTATTCAAAAAAACTAAAATAAAAGGGTGCAAAATTTTATAGTTGCCAAACTTTTATAAACATGACGAAACTAAAAAGTATCGCAATTACAAGCCTAATAATAATAACCCTGAATGGCTTTTCGCAGCAACACAAGTTCGAAACCCCTGAGGCACGTGATGAACGTCTGGAATGGTGGCGCGAAGCAAGGTTTGGCATGTTTATTCACTGGGGTGTTTATGCGATACCCGGCAGAGGCGAGTGGGTTATGAACACGGAAAAAATACCCGTTGCCAAATATGCCGAAATTGTTGGTCAGTTCAATCCTATTAATTACAAAGCTGATGAATGGGTGAACGCAGCAAAGAATGCTGGAATGAAATATATTGTTGTTACAGCTAAGCACCACGATGGGTTTGCTCTCTTTGAGACCAAAAACAGCCCATGGAATGTGGTGGATGCAACGCCGTATGGAAAAGATTTGCTTCGGCCCTTGGCTGATGCCTGCCAACGAGAGGGTATTCGTCTAGGATTTTATTATTCACAAGCTCAAGATTGGCTCAATGGAGGTTCGGCACGCAATGGCAAGTGGGATGCGCTTCAGGAGCGTTCATTTGATGAATATTTGGACAAGGTTGCATTGCCGCAGGTACAAGAGCTTCTTACAGCATATGGGCAAGATATTCCCGCAATTATTTGGTGGGATACGCCCGACGAAATAACCCCCCAATCGGCAGGCAAGTTTGCTGATATGGTTCATGAATTGGCTCCTTCAATTATTATGAACGGTCGCCTGGGTGGAGACATCGAAGGCGATTTTGACTCTCCTGAAGGTTTTATTCCTGCTGCCAAGCCCGGTAATCAGGATTGGGAAACATGCATGACCATGAATCATTCGTGGGGTTACAGCCAAAGCGACAATGACTGGAAATCTTCCACCACTTTAATCCGTCAACTTTGTGATCTCGCGTCAAAGGGAGGCAATTATATGTTGAATATTGGTCCCAAACCCGACGGAACATTTCCAGAGCAATCAATCACTGCATTGCAAGGTATAGGCGATTGGATGCATGTTAACAGCCCAGCCATTTACGGAACTCAAGCCAGTCCATTTCCTTATGCAATGCCTTGGGGCAATGTTACACAAAAAGGAGATGTGCTGTATCTGTTAGTGTTTAATTGGCCAAAAAGCGGCAAATTACAAGTGCCACTGCGTAATCAGGTTACGCGTGCCTGGTCACTTAATAATCCCAAAGCATCATTAATAATGAAGCATGACACTGGTAGTTTTATTGTAAATTTACCATCTATCGTTCCCGACTCAGCAGTTTCTGTATTTGCAGTTAAAATTTTAGGAGAACCACTTATTGGCGACCTTCCGCCTCGTCCTCGTGGCCCAGTTATTCCGCAAACTGAAGATGGTACTATTATCCTTAGAGCTGGAGATGCTGATATTCAAGGTCCACATATAGGCTTTTCCAAAAGCATGATTGTAGGTTGGAGCGATACTGATTCGTTTGCAGCATGGCGCATATATATAAAGAATTCCGGTAAATTTCGGGTGTCTATGAACTATGCTGTGCCTGTTGGTTGGGCAGGAAGCACACTCAGCCTTACCTGCGAGAACAAAACAATACACTTTAATGTTGAGCCTACAAACAGCTTTGACGATTACGAAACTCGAACCATTGGTGAAATAGAAATCCTTAAGAAAGGCGAAGTAGAGTTACTGTTCAAAATGATTAAAATCTTCAGCGGTGGTTCGGTTGGTAACCTCCGTTCAATCGAACTATTTCCGATCAATGACTGACGAAATAAAAAAACTTGAATTTAAACGGGATATTGAACTTCAGATCGAAGTCATTCCTTTGGATACCTTGACTAAGGTGAATAAAAAAAACTTAGTTATACCACATCGTACCAATTTTTATCACATTTTTTTATTGGAAAACTGCCAACCTACCCATTTTGTTGACTTTAAAGCTTTTAAAACAGAACCATATTCATTGTTGTTTATTGATAAAGACCGTGTTCATCAGTTTGATCAATTGCTCAATTACGAAGGACAAGTTTTGATTTTTACAGACGATTTTTTTTGCACCACCGAAAACGACACAAAATTTTTACGAAGTTTTACACTATTCAATGGTCTTGACGACAGGCCAACACTCAAACTTGATAAAGCTGCCTTTCAAAAGTTTGTTGCGATTTGCCAAAATATAAATGAAGAATTCAATCAACCATTTGACCAGGCAAAACATCAACTGCTTAAAAATTTCCTTCACAATTTTTTATTGCTTGCTGAAAGAGATAAACAAAAGCAAGGTGTTACCGAACTAAAAAAAGGGGCAGACTTTGATTATACAATGTTGTTTCGTGATTTATTGGAACGAAATTATATAAAATTAAAAAGCGTAAATGAGTATGCCAAACTCATTTTCATTTCGGAAAAGCGTTTAGGGCAAGCTACCTCAAAAGTTTTGGGAAAATTACCCAAAGAAATTATAAATGACAGAGTTTTATTGGAAGCCAAACGTCTTTTAGTTCACACTAACTTATCCATCAAGGTAATTGGTCAAGATTTAGGCTTTGACGACCCTGCCTATTTTGTGCGTTATTTCAAGAAAAACACGGAAATGACACCTTTAGAATTTAGAGAAACCTATATCAGAAAGAACCATTCCTAAAAGTGCCATACAAAAGCTGATTTGTCCATTGCGCAAAAAATGAAACCGCCTCATCTTTGTATTACTATTAATTATTTAAAAATTTTAAAAGATGGACAAAAACAGAGACGCATTAACAGCATTTTACAGAAAGGCATTAACAGTAAACAGCGAAACAACGCCAACAACAATTCTTACAGAAGTTCTGGCTGACGATTTTATTTCAAGTGGTTCAGTAGAAAGCAAAGGAAAACCTGCTTTAATTGGACAAGTAGAATTCTTTTGGAAACTGATTCCGGATTTAAAATGGGAGCCACAAGACCTTGCCAACGACGGAAATAAATACGTTGTCCGCAGTTTGGTAACTGGAACACCCAATGGCGATTTTATGGGATTACAAACTGACGGTACAAAATCATTTAAAATTATGTCAATTGATTTTCACACCGTTATTGATGGAAAACTCACTTCTGTGCATCACCTTGAAGATTGGGGTAAGGCAATGAAACAGTTAAAATCGTAAAACTATGAGCAAAGCAATAGAGCCAAAAGCAGGCGACAAAAAATTTCTAATTATCGCCTATGTTTTAGGTGCTGCCCATTTAATTTTTGGAGCAACCAAACTCATAGGTCAAGCCGATTTAACTAAAGAATTTACCGAACTTTGGCAGTTCCCACTATGGTTTATGTATTTCGTAGGCGTAGCCCAGGTATTAGGCGGTTTAGCTCTTTTTACTCGTCAGTTGCGAATGCCTGCCTCACTGGCTATGGCCTTGGTAATGATTGGCGCAATTGCCACTGCCATTGTTGCCGGGCAAATAGCTAATGTAATTATCTGTGCCATTGTATTGATTTTATGCCTTATCACATTCGTAGCTCGCCTTAAAGATTTGGCTATAGAATTAGCCATTGAACAAGGTTACTCAAAACAATAGGTAGCATGGAATATGTTGGTAATGTTTGTTTTTTTTTAATATTGTATAGGATAGTTTGTATGGAAATGGTAGTATAAATCAACGATAGAAAGTCGTTTGAATTAAATTTGTATGGCAGGTATATCAATAAATCTACCCTGATATATACTGTAATTTACCCATTTATTATCCTGTCAATAGCCAACTTTACACCTTGGACTTTCATGTATTATGGTCCTGTATAAATTTCATAAAATTAATGCTATGATTATCAGATTTAAAAAATTTATTGGATCACTCATTCATGCAAAACTCGTTTTTTATATTTTAGGAATCGGATCCACCATTTGGTTTTTAATCCGGGTTATTCCAAAGCCCAGTCGTGCCGGCTACCCATGTATGCGGGCATCGGCTCCTTTCATGTCAGCTTTCGTATTATATTTTGTTGGACTAGCCTCAACCGTTTATATTTTTAAGAACAACAAAGGCAGACTGTTTTTATTAAAAGGAGTCTTAGCTATGGTTTTTGTTGTGTCATTATTATTTTCATTTCAGGTTTCAACACTAAACCCTCAATTTGGAATCGTAGATGTGTCTTATTTCAAGGCCAATATTCCAATCGGAGTTGCGCAAGGGATTTTCCCTGGAAGGGTGGCTTGGGTTTACAATCCGAATGTAACAAACCAAAACATGACCAATAAGACAGGTGATTATTGGTATATGGATAAAAACTGTCCTCAGGCAATTGTGGATTCGATGCTCATTTCAGGAATCCGCCGTATAGGAGGTAAAGCAAATATCGGAGAAGCCTGGGATGCTGTATTCAAATACTTCAATAAAAATCATGGGAATGGTTCTGTTGGGTATACTCCGGGTGAAAAAATTGCTATAAAAATAAATCTCACGAATTCATGCTGTAATGGCGGAACACCAAATGCACAAATGGATGCTTCTCCACAAATGGTATTGTCTATTCTCAGGCAATTGGTTGATGCGGTGGGTGTTGCACAAGCTGATATATGGATGGGGGACCCTTACCGTATTTTTAGAAACGAATATTACGACAAATGTCATGCACTTTATCCTAACGTACATTACGTGGATGGAACTGGGAATGTCGGGGGACGAACAGGCAGAGAAGTGACTAAACCTTCTTCCACACAAGTACTGAAATTTAGCGACGGACAAGAAACAGCCTCACTTCCCCAACACTATTTAGATGCCACTTATCTAATCAATATGCCTTGCCTGAAATCTCACGATGCAGGAGGAATTACATTGGCTGCAAAAAACCACCAGGGTTCAATTCTTAACACGTCAGCTGGTGACAAGCAGGCAAATCAATCTGCTTACTATATGCATTATGCTTTACCAATGCCTCCTGATCAAGTTCAAGGAACTAATAAATATCGTCATTTGGTTGATTATATGGGACATAAAGATTTGGGTGGTAAAACATTGCTTTACATAGTGGATGCACTATGGGCCGGGAAAAACTGGAATGGAGAAGTAGAAAAATGGAAAATGGCTCCGTTTAATAATGATTATCCATCATCTATTTTTATTTCGCAAGATGCTGTTGCCATCGAATCGGTTGGTTTCGACTTTTTATTGAAAGAATATTCAACAAAATCCGCATCTGAAAAGTACCCATATATGACTGGAGTAGATGATTATATGCGTCAGGCAGCGGATCCTGCTAACTGGCCTGCAGATGTTCAGTACGACCCGGAAGGAGATGGAACTTTACTAAAAAGCCTTGGTGTTTATGAGCATTGGAACAATTCAACCGAAATGAAATACAGCCGCAACCTGGGGACAGAAGATGGCATTGAATTGTTGAAATATAATGCACTTGAAACCGATGATTATGCAGGTGAATTTTCTACCGGAATGTCGCAACGAAATGTTGTTGATTGCAAACTTTATCCGAATCCTTTTGCCGAATCGATTCGAATTGATGCGGATATTGATAATGAATTGAATTTGTATATATATAATTTACAGGGACAACTTGTTTTCAATACTCTGATGACCAAATCGTTTATCTGGAATGGAACTTCTCGTAATGGATCTAAATTATCCAAAGGAACCTATCTGATTAAATTAACTGAAAAGAATTCAGGGAAACTAGTTTGGACTGAAAAGGTGATCTGCAACAAAAAATAGCAATTTCCATCCTTTTTGTGAGGCGATAATTTGAAATTTAACTTTTATCTATTCAACTTAGGCATTTTTAAACTTTTGTAATGAGTTCATATAAAGTAAATAATCTTTATTTCCTGCTCACGGTTCTTTTCCTTTTTTATAGCTGTGAAAATGAAGATCCGGTAGTAAAAGAATTTGTGTTTCCTTCTAAAGTTATCAACAGGATTTTGGTTGATAAACAGGGTGTTAAGTGGTTTGCAACAGAGCAAGGCGTTGTCAGTTATAACGGTACAACCTGGAGCAGTTATGCTGATCCCGACAATTATAGTAATGGGCAAATTACCGATTTGGTACTCGAGTCTGCACCAGGGATCACAAAAATCTGGCTAGCTACTAAAGTTGGCTTATCTTCGTTCAATCTGCTCGACAGTCAATTTTCGTTTGCAAATTACACGAAAAAAGAAACTGAAATTTTATCAGATACTGTTCTGGCTTTGGGGATTGACAAAAACAACATCAAATATGTCGGAACTTCCAAAGGCCTGTCGATTTTGAAAGAAAATAAATGGACAACATTTTATGGCCGCACCGGGGAGGAAATTCTATCCAGGTATAAAATAAATTCGGTTGCCCCGAGTAAAAATGGCTGGATTTACGCTACCACACTGGGTGGTGGTGTTTCAAAGTTTAAATTTGCTGATGCTGTTTCGGGAGCTACAACGCTGAGTCAACCTTGGGCAAACGGTTTGGCTTCGGATAGTGTTTATTCTGTTCTGGTTGATGAAGATAATTTTCAATGGTACGGAACGACCGGTGGAGTTGCTTTCCACGCCAGCGAATTCACCAAATCGGACTGGACATCTTATTCGAGAGCCGACGGACTTGTTTGCGATACAGTGTATGCGATTGCCAAAGATCAATCTGGAGCTATCTGGTTCGGAACGCATCGGGGATTGAGTAAGCTTACTGGAACCAAATGGGAGACTTTCACGACCAAAAATGGGCTGGTTGACAATAAAGTGAATGCAATTGCAGTTGATTCGGACGGTTCGCTTTGGTTTGGCACCGATCGTGGAATTTCGCATTTTGCAGCAAATACCTGGAAGAATTTTTAGATTTCAAGGAATACGAACAGAAAAATTATGACCAATTTCAGAAATTATTTTTCACAGGTGTTTTTTATCGTGCTTTCATGCACGGTATTTGGTCAGACGCAAAGGATACGATCTTCGCCACTAAATACTCGTTCTGTTAATCCTGAAGAATCTAAAGTCTGGAATAAAGCAATGGGTGAAAAAATCGAAATAGTCAAATCTGAATTATAAAATATGAAAAATTTTCTTTTGTTATTGATAGTTATGCAGCTTGTTGCATTTCAAGTGATTTCAGTTAATCCAGTTTCTCCTGAAGTCAAATACAAGGCTGTTCAAACCAAACTGCAAACCGGTTGGGGAACATTCAACCACAAAAGTGTTTTTAGCCACGTACTTTTGCCTGAAGGATTTGCAATGAATATTGGTATTAAACTGCATCACAATAATGTAGATAATTATCTGAAAGAAGCTTTTATATCTTCACGTGGCCCACGTCCCGAGAAAATTACTCCCGGCTATAAAGCTTATGATGGCAGTTATTCCGACCTGACTGTTGAATGGAATGGGATGAAATTCAGGATAGAAAGTGCCACTTCAGAAGATCAGGATTTGTTGTTACTGGTAACCCCAATTGAAAATCCGGAAAATATCCCGTCTGTCGTTCTGGAAACCGGAATGCTGTGGAATCGTAAGGGAACACTGGAATTAGATGGAAACTTGATCAATGTAAAAACGAAAAGTAAGAACCTGATCGTTCGTTCAACGGGTGTTCCGGAGAAAGAATACCTTGCAAATACTTCTCCATATCTGGCTGTAAGATTTGACCAGCCTGTTGCGTTTTATACAGGCGAAACCAAAAGCATAGAACAAATCAAAGTATTGTTAGCCAAACGAAGGTTCGAACAGGAAGCCATCTATCAAAAATACGGTTCACTTGCCGCGACTTACCAAGCCATTCAAAGTGTAGTTGGCTGGAATGTGATTTATGATGCTTCCAAAGAACGGGTTATCTTTCCTGTGAGTCGTTTGTGGAACGATAATTTTGGCGGACAATATGTTCTTTTTGATTGGGATACTTATTTCGGAGCATGGATGGCAGGCATGGAGAGCAAAGAACTGGCTTATGCCAATGCGGTTGAAATCACCAAAGCCATCACTCCTGGAGGTTTCATTCCCAACTTTTCAGGTTCGTACGGGAGCGCTTCGTTCGACCGTTCTCAGCCACCTGTCGGAAGTTTGGTTTTCTATCAGCTATTTGAAAAATTTCAGGATAAATGGCTGCTCGAATATGTTTATGAGGATTTATTGAAATGGAACCGATGGTGGCCCAAAAACCGCGATAATAAAGGTTTGCTATGCTGGGGTTCGAGTATAGTAGAACCACCTTTAAAATCAGATTTTGCAACCAACGAATGGCAAGGTGCTGCCTACGAATCAGGATTGGACAACTCTCCAATGTACGACAAGGTTCCCTTCAACAAACAAACACACATGCTCGAACTGGCGGATGCAGGATTGATGGGTTTGTATGTGATGGATTGCGATAATCTGGCTAAAATTGCTACTATTCTTGGGAAACTTCAGGATGCCAAAGAATTGAAAGACCGTGGCGAATACTACCGGAAAAATCTTGCTCAGCTTTGGGACGAAAAGGCTGGAATCTATAAAAACAAACGAACAGATACCGGCGAGTTGTCTCCACGACTTTCGCCTACCAATTTTTACCCACTGTTGGCAAAAGCACCAACTCAGGCACAGGCAGATCGAATGATAAAAGAGCACTTACTCAATCCTGAAGAATTTAATGGTGAGTGGATGATACCTTCGATTGCCATGAACGACCCGGCTTTCAAAGATCAGGAATACTGGCGCGGCCGCATTTGGGGACCAATGAATTTCCTGGTTTACCTTGGACTAAAAAACTACGATTTGCCTGAAGCAAGAAAGATTCTGGCCGAAAAATCGAATCGTCTGATGATGGAAAATGTGAAGCTAAATGGATATATTTATGAAAACTACAATGCAATTACAGGCAATGTAAAAGATCCAGCCGAGGGAAAACGAATGGGCGATAATTATTACCACTGGGGAGCTTTATTGGGTTTTTTAGAGTTGATGGAGACAGGAATAGTCCAAAAATGAAGAAGTTTTTGGAGTGATAAAGAGCATTTTTTAAATGGTTTTATATACTGAGTTAAACGAATCATTCAAAAATTGGATGAAGAACTAATAAAATTGAATTTAAAACACCACGTGTATTAATTCAAAACGAAACTGCTGCCGGAGTTTGTCAAATTGCACTCGACGAAATCAGAAAATTGGTCATCAAAAATGGCTTTATTGGCGAGGAGGAGGAAATCTCAATTTTGTATTAGTAGAAACATTTCATGATTACATTATTCAAATAAATGTTTAATAAAACATATATATAGTTTTGCACAAAAATAGATTTGTTTCTATTTTTTACCTTGTATTTTTGAAGTGTCAAATCAAACCCAAACGTATGAAACCCGAATCCTATTTGCAAATCGTTAAAGAGTTAGAAGAAGAATTGTATTTGTTAAAAATGCAACCCCAGGAAATGTTGTTTTATTCTGAAAAGGCTGCAGGCCTGTGCAGTATTGCATTCCACAAGTTAAAGGAAAAAGTTCGAAAAGAAGAATTTGAAAGTACAACTGATGAAATAACCTTCTTCAAAACCATAAAACCAAAGGTTTTCAGCAAGCTCATTTATTTCTCAGAGATTTATCGATTAGAATCACGGCGTCCACCGGGAGGGAAAAAGTTTCAAAAGAAGTTTTTGAACCGCGAATTTCAAAAGCTTCAGAATTATTTTTACAGGTTCCAGTGTTTTTTTAGCCGATATTATAAATCCATGTATTGAAATCCCCAACGCAATAGGTATTTTAAACTGTTTTTTATAGATTATTCCCAGCTCCCCGGCACATTTCCCTCACCACTTCAACCGCTCCCTAATCCGTTCGTACCTCACGGAACCGGTCGCTAATTCAGCGGTTCCGGAAAAGAGCCTCTGGTCACCGCACGGCAAAAGAACCCCTTTCATTGCATTGCAGGGATACATTTGCCTTTTTCCTGCGCTGTAAATATTTTTGTTTAATGTTTTCCATTGCCTCCGGTAGCTTCATTTTACTGATTTCTCCGACCATCTTCGGAACTCTCCTTCCATTCAGTAACCTCCGGCACCGCACACAAGAGTAAATGCTTCATTTCACTTCGCTCACCCTGCCTTCGGACAGACCTCGCTGCGTTGCACTCAGCCTTCACACTTGTTTTTTCCTACCCGGATAAATGATTTTGAAACGGCCAAATAGCCTTTTGTAAAGGCAAATTAAAATGTCTTTTGTTATCGCATTTTAAAGCATTCTTCCTTTCCCAATAGTAGTATTTAAGTATTAGCTCATCCAAGTCGGTGTGGTTATTCCGGCGGCAAAGGTAATTCCGTGTTTTTGTGGCTTGCAATTTCGAGCCTTCGGTTTTGCAGAAAATCTCCATCCTCCTTCGTCGAATAGTATTTCCTACAAAAAACTTGCAAACCACAAACACGACTTTTTAGCGCCTCCAAAACAACAACGACCGACCCGATGGAAAGACGCATAATCTTAAATAATAACACTATGGAAAGTAATCTTGTACATAATGACTTAAAAAATGCGGGTAACGAAAAACAAAACTCACTCGCCTCCGGAATCCGCATAGGTTTGGTTGGAGAACTCCCCGTTTTGAAACAACAATTTTTGAGAAATCAAAAAGTTAAAAGCAGAGTTATCAATTTGGAAGATTTGAACAACGAATGGAAGAAGGACAATACATTCACTTACAAAATGGGATTGATTGAATACCAATGTAAAGTGAAGTACCAGCCTTTTTATTTAGCGAACAGGGATGATTATGAAAGGAAAGATTTAAATAAAATCTACACTCCCGTTTTTCATTTTGAGTTTGAAGCTCTGAATACGGTAACAACTATCTATCAATCGCATTGGGTAATGCCATATTCTCTGGCGTGGTTTTTGGAGAATTATCCTGATTCGAATATTGAGGAAATGGTTCGATTTGCGGCAAATGAAAACGGTTGTTGGGAGCGGATTAAAGCGGCAGACCAAGAATTACAAAAAGACACGCAACTATCAATTTTTTAACCTGCCACTATGCAAAACGAAAGAAACAAATTACCAATCAAATGGATTTTTAGGCTTGCCATAATTGCTTTGGCATCGTACATTACCGGATTAAGTTTCTGGTGGTGCTTGTTGGGGTATTTAGGCATTATTTTCTTGATTGAATTTGCAAAGAATATGATTATTGTAATTCTGGGGATTATTATAATTATCGGTATTTCTTTGGCAATGTTTTTTGGTCTGATATCACTTTAATCTTGTAGAATTAAACTGTTAACAATTTCGGATAAAACAAATGTTTAACTATGGCAGGGCGGTATTCGCCCTGCTTCTTTTTCCATGAGCTTTTACGGTGAAAAAGAAACAAAAAGCCGGGGTTATGTTTTCTGATTAATAATGGTTATTGAAAAAGAAACGACTAGTGTTTCAAGGTCTGCTCCGGAATATTTCAATGGCAGATTATTAATACACATATTGTGTTTCCCCATCTAATTTTATCAGCAAAAATACAGGAGAACCATGGACAATAAACAAGGTCAGGTCTTTTAGATTTGGGAAACAAACTTCCTTTTTTATCAGGAAAATAAAAAAGAGTATTCTTTCCCAAAACCTTGTTTGAAGTCCTTGTTTTCCTGTGACATGGTAAGCAATAAAATTATTGTTAAATCATTTAAAGCTTACTGTTATGAAAATTGATTATTTCCATGTTTCCGAAATTAAAGTGTCGTACTCCGACAAAGTTAAAGCTTCTGAAAGGGCAAAGATATGTGCATCAAAAGATGCGGCTAATATTCTGAATACTGTGTTTGAGGATTGCATCCAGCATCATGAAGAATTTTATGTAATGCTTCTGAACCGTTCCAATAGAGTTCTTGGAATTTCCTGTATTTCTAAAGGAGGAATTTCCGGGACCGTCGTTGATGTAAAAATTATCCTTCAAACAGCTTTAAAAGCAAATGCCAGCGGACTCATAGTTGCTCATAATCACCCGAGCGGAAATCTTACTGCCAGCAGGGAGGATATTAAAATAACTGAAAAATTAAAAAATGCTTGTCAGCTTCTCGATTTAAGTCTTTTGGACCATCTCATTATTACTGATGAAGGGTATTTGAGTTTTGCAGATGAAGGAATGTTATAGTTTCAAATCTTTAAAAGACGAGGCTGTCCAAAAAGGGCAGCCTCTCTTATTTTATGCATATAATATTCGTTTAATTCATTTATATTTAGTAGATTAACGCTATAAAAGTAAATGAAACCAGAAAATGTCAAAACCGGTTTTTAAATCCAATTTTCAAGGCCAGATTTCACTTTTCCCGGCCCGGCTTGACCAAAATATTGCAGAATATTCCCCTGTCCGATTGATTGACCAGATAGTAGATAAACTGGATATTACAAAAATTGAGAGTACGTATTTTGGTGGGGGAACATCGGCATATCATCCACGAATGATGCTGAAAGTGCTGTTTTATGCCTATATGAACAACATTTATTCGTGCCGGAAAATCGGGAAACAATTGTTGGAAAACATTCATTACATGTGGCTTTCGGGCAACCAAACGCCTGATTTCAGGACCATCAACAACTTTCGTTCGCTGCATTTGAAAGGTACAATTAACCAGCTTTTCACCCAGGTAGTGCTGATGCTGGTTGAAATGGGGTATATCAGTTTGCAGACGGTTTATA
>JFJP01027525.1_pt1 | contig 16451 bp, 21 predicted proteins | sample 431651 | NCBI WGS metagenome assembly JFJP01 (sample SAMN02602958, study PRJNA72255) | Microbial mat metagenome, whole genome shotgun sequencing project. | biome: fresh water; feature: sink hole; material: water; isolation source: purple microbial (photo- and chemosynthetic) mats found in... | reverse complement strand
TTAAAATTATAAATTAAAAAAAAAAAAAAAAAACTTTGATCAAATCAATGATTGTTTGCATATTTTCAATATTGACAAAATTGGGTTTATTTTCTCTTGTATTCCCGATTGTTTTTAACTCACTCATGATTGAATCTTGCTTTTGATTCATCATTTTAAGGAATTCAATATCCTCATTTAAAATTTTCTTAAAAGAATTATTTTCTCCTTTCAAAAGCTAAAGTTTTCAATTAAAGAAGAAAAAGAATTAAATGAAATTTTTTTAATAAAAAAAAAAACTTCGTGTTGTTCAATCAAACTGGAAATTTCGTTTAATTTATTATCATTTGATAATTTTTTGTGTTGGAATTCATTGTGAATATGTTTCGAAGTTTCTGATCTTTGTACAATATGGCTTTTTTCTGTGATTTGTTTCACTAATTTTTGGTTAATTTTCTAAAATTTTTATTTTTATTTGCGAAAGAATCTCAATAAAAACTTGAATTTCTTCATTCATCGCTTTTTTTTTTTGTGCTATTTTAGTAAATTCGCAATTTATAGAAGAAGTTGATTCTTCTTCGTATTTAATCTTTTCATCTAAAAATTTCTTTAATTAGTTTTATAATGAAAAAATTAGTTTTACCTATCAATAAAATATTATATCCTATCTCCTGATCCTTATAAATCATATCATTTATTTGTTTTTTTATCAATTTGAGAAATTGTGCATGCTTCATTTGATTCAATTTATGCTCATCTGAACCTATATCATTCAAACTTTCCAGTATCAGCTCGATTTCAGAATTTTTTGGCTGAGTATAAACTGCCATCAATGAATTCAGGTTGTCTTCCTTATCAAAATTTTCAAATTCTTCAAGGGATTTCATTTTAATTCCAAAAATAAATTAATATAATGATTTTTGAAATGATGTAATTTTCGATAATTACAAAAAAATAGTATTTGTTTAATAATTAACAACATTAAATAACAATAACAAACTCTTTTTATTAATTCATGAAATAGCAAAACACAGTTTAACTAAATTTTTTTGGTTCATTAAAAAATTGTAATTGTTAAATTTTTGGTTTTTTCCCTAAATTATAATCATTCATAAAAAAAAAAAAAAAAAAAAACATTACTTCTACTTTCTCATTTCCCAAAAATTAATGTGTCTTTTTGAATTTTTTTTAATTAAATAAAAATTATTTATTTTGTCAGTGATTAATTTTGACTTCCTTTATTTATTATTTGAAAGAAAAAATTTTTATCCTTTTATAGTTATCTAAAAAGTTTCTTTTTTTTAAGCTGTAAATTTAATTATCTGACAAAAAAAATTTTAAAATAAAAAAAATTTATTCAATTTCATCCATAATATCTTTTTGATTCCCTCCGATATCATTTTCCTTTTGATTTGCTTCTTGTTTGATCAAAAACTATTGCATTAAAAATTAAGCAAAAGATTTTAAGAAAAAAAAAAACCTCTGAAGCTTCTTTTGCTGAAATTTTTGACTTATTTGACTCTCCACTCGTAATTAAAGTGATTCCTTGTTTAATAATCTATCAAAATCACAATAGTTTAACCCCAAATCAAATTATTTTAAAAAAATACCTCTAGCCAGAAGTTTATTTGTTTCCCTTGAGAGAATTTCTCTCTAATTTCATACATAAAAGCATTATAAGCCTCAACTTCATCTTCACTAATGCACCCTTTTCTCAATTCTCTTAAACAATCTATCGCCATGCTATAAAAATTGCCTTGCAAAGACTCACTAACATATCTTAAGATCAGTTTCTTCATTTGATTAACAGCATCATCAACCATATCCACTTTTTTATTCGTGATCATTGCTTTAAAATCATCAATAGGATTTATTGGAGAAATGTTTCGAACTACTCTATCTTCATCATCTTCTAAATTAAATTTCTTGGCTTTTAACCCCTTTTGTGTTGCGATTAATTCTTCTAAATTGACTTCGGAACGAGTTTCTGATTGATCAACTGTAGAAGCTCCTTCTAGTTTCATTTTTTGCTCTTCGAGCAGTTTTCGCCAAAAAACTTTCTGACCTTCAGATTTTTTTCCTTCAATTTCTTTGAGATTAAATTTCGATTTGAACTCTTCAATTTCTTTGAAATAGGCCTTGTATAATTTGCTTTCTGGATGGATGTAATCGTTTATTATAGGGTCGATTTTAGGGATAGTTTGATTCTTCTCACCAAAGGCTTTAGAACAAACATATTGATAATAATTTTGAAGAACTGGGTTGAATGTAGAATTTGGTTTCAAGCCTTCGAATTTCTCACCGTTTTCATCCTCTAAATTAGTGAGGTTCATTGCATCGATGAATTTATCAGCTGCATCTAATTGCTCTTTGGTGCATTCCTTGAGACTTGGAAATTGAAAATCTCTTATATCTTCGATTGTTGGAAGAGTCACAAGCCAAAAGTTTCGATTTCTATCCTTTTTATCTATTAAAAATCAAAAGATTTAGTTTTTATTCAAAAAATGATCAATTTTTTTTTTTACAAGGAATCAAAGCAGCTAAATGTGGAGTAGAATTAGCTCTCGTTATATATCGAACCAATGCAATATTCTTCAATTCAACCATTGCATCAATCAATGCATTGAATTTCTGCTGATTTGAATCCATTTGATTCGGCGGTAAAGCCATATCAACTCCTCCCAAGAAGAAATGTCTAGGGAGATTTTGTTTTGGAATAAAACCCAAAACTTTCAAGCATTTTTCTGTTGGATATTTGAGAGATTCTTCCAGAATTCTGGAAACTGGCACCAGTTGCTTTCCGTAATAATACCCTTTGATCTTATATTCATTGTCGATTTTATCCATATTAGCGTCATCATGAACGAAATATTTCCTTTCCATCATAACTTCAGCAGCTTTTTCTTCTTTACCTTGGAATAAAATAAATAAATGAATAAAAAAATAAATTCATATTTTTTTTAATAAAATGAAAATAAATTTAATTTGTTAATTTTACTGAAAGGAGCCACAGTGGAATATTTTTTGAGGGATTGCATCTTTTGTTCCACAGTTTTGCCGAAGATCATAACCTCGATTTTAATTTCACTAGTGATTTCTAATGGTATTCTGAGCTTACATCGAGTCGCCACGCTTTTTGTTCTAAATTGCTTATAAATATCTATAGCCTGAACTGCAGAAAATATTTTAGCAGTGCAATTTTCTGTCAATGAAAGCAAATATTCCTCATTTTTCTTTTGAGCTGGGCTTTGTAATTGTTCTTCTTTTTTTGTGGAGAATTCCTGATCTTTGTCAAGCAGAGAAGTGCAGAAATCTATGGCTCTAAAAGAAAAATATAGGAGATAATATTTGATATTATGAAAAAAAATTACATTATATTGATTTTAGTGTCACTGTTTTGGGTCTGCTTGCAAAGCAAAGAAATTTCATTTGGACTAAACTTCGTTTCGCCAGCACCGTTCGTTAAAAGGAAAATCTAAAAGAATATGAGTAAATGTAATTGTATAATTTGAATTTTACTTTTGAGGAATATTTTTTGCTTTTTGTATGTTCTCCCAAAAGAGATAATCCTTTTTGCAAAGCATCAAAAACTTTGATTTTATAATTTTTATTGAATATTGTAAAATTTAATGAAAGAAATACTGTCGCCTCCTTTATTTGTTGGAGTCTCATGTGTAGTTAAATCCAAAACATTTCGAATAAATTCAACTATTATTATTTTGAATTAACTTAATTATATACGTTGTTTTTACAATCTGGCTTTAGAAATTCTCGAACATACAGAGTATTATCTTCCGCCTCTATAAGAATTTTTAAAAAAATAATTAAGAGAAAATGAACCATCAGCTCCAAAAAGCATCAAACCAACTTCATTGTTCGGTGAATAAAATATCTAAACAAAACAAAAATAAATAAAATATTTATGGCAAATATTACCTTTTGCTGTAAATGCATTCTTATGCTTGTGATCGCCAAATCCAATCTTAAAATAAGTTGTAATGTTTATATATGAAGAACTTCTTATAAAAAACCTTGTTTGCGATGGATCTTTATCGTATTTCTCATACATTGAGAAACCCACATCTAAAAGAAATAGTACTGCTTCCTATGCGGTAATAATTTGTAATAAAAAGAGAGAAGTTTAAAAAAAACCTTTGTTGCCATTTAGGTTTTGATAAAAAATAATTGATTTTATTTTAAAATAATTTCGAAATTTTTGCCTCCTTTATATAAGAGTTGATTTTATTATAGATTTTTAATAAAATTTATGAAAAAGGCTAGGCTTTTAAATTTTGACCTCATGCGAAATTAGAAAATGTTTCGAAACTTTAAAATTTATTTTATTTTTTTATTAGCAAATCAGAAAAATAAAAAAAATCTAGTGTGTATGTATTTCAGGTTTAGAAAATACTATTCAATAAACAAATATTGTATATTTATATATGTGAAGGACCTAAAAAAATTTTTTTTTTTTAATGTAGTCAATTCATTGAGATCATTTCATTTGTAGAAGTAAATTTTCTTCTCGTTTTTAAGATAAAACCCTCTCATCATTGTGGTAATCAGCAAACAACAGATTACATTTTTTTAATTTTCAAAATAAAATAAAAAGAAAAAAATTCTCATTTGAATTACAGTATTAAAAAAAAATGAATAAAAGTCAGTTTTCTTATAGAATAAAAGAGCTTCCTCCTCCCCAACCTCCCTCATCAGACTCAAATGAGAAAATACTTGATTTAGAATCCAATGATAATAAAGAAAAAATCGATCCTCAATTAAAATCAAAGAAGCAAAACTTCAATAGAACACTTTCCGATAATCATAAAAATTACAAAAATTTGGATAAAAATTTAATGCCAATGTTTAGTTTAAAATCAGGTGAAAGCAATTTTTCCCATTTAAAATGGCTTTTAAATTCCTTAGCCAAAATCCAATTGAACATGAACGTTTGTTATGAAATAATAGAAAATATGGATTTAGATAGTTCTTTTGACAAAGAATTGGTTTTAAACTCAATAATTGAGAAATACTTTCTGATAATTAAAAAAAAAAAAAAAAAATATACAGAAAAAAAAAGATTTTCTCCTGTATAAAAAAAAAAAAAATGACATAATAATTGATTTTGAGACTAAATTAACACCAGTTCCTTTCCTGATTGAAGAAGATCTCAGCCAAAAAAAATGTCCAATTTGTTATGAAGATGCAAGTTTCTTTAAAAAAATACCAGATTCCAACCATGAGTTTTGCAATAATTGCATCAAAGCCCATTTGAAACAAAATATTTACAATAATAATTCTGTTAAAATAAAGTGTCCTGATGATTGTGGTTATATATTGACCCAGAAGAACGTTGAAGAACTCTTGTCTGATGATATAACGATTTTAAACAAGTATCACAAATTCAAAAGAAACGCAGAACTCAGCCAGGATCAAAATGTGATGTGGTGCATGACCCGAGGATGTGAAAATATATTAAAATCAGAAAACTCTACAAAATTGATAATTTGTGAAAAATGCAATTTAAAAATGTGTTTTTTATGCAAAAGTCTTTGGCATGAAGGCCAATCCTGTGATGAAGCTATAGAAAAAGAATACAATAAATATTTAGACCATGTGGCTGTGAAGCAATGCCCTAAATGCAAGGTTCGCATCGAGAAAAACCAAGGATGTAATCATATGACTTGTGTGCGATGTAAACATCAGTTTTGTTGGATTTGTTGTAAAAAATACTCTCCTTATCATTATAAATGGTACAATATTTTCGGTTGTCCAGGACTTCAAGATACTAATGCAAGAATAAAATGCGTTTGTTTAAGTAGATTAAAAATATTTATCAAGATGTTCGGATATATTTTGTTCGGCTTCTTGGCTCTTGCTTTATTCCCAATTATTTTGTTTTTTGTTTCTATTATTTTCCCCTTAGTTTATTTTTCTAATAATTATAAAGGACCTTGTTTTCCATTGTTGTTTTGTCTTTTGTTTTTAGTTTGTTTGCTGTGCACACCGATTATAATGATTGTGATATTTTTCTTGGCAACTGGACTCTGGATTTTTAATCCCAAAATATTCAGGCTTACAGATGAACAATAAATAATGAATAAGACAAAAAAAAGTTGATTGTTAATTTTCACAATTTTAATAATGAAAAAAAAAACTTGTCAAAACATTTAATTTAAAGAATTTTCTATTATTTATAAATTTGTTTTTCTAAATAATGTTTTCTACACTTTTAATTTGAAGAAAAACAAATGAAAATTCCAGAAAAAAACAAAATGTTTTCTAAATTATCAAAATCATTTGCCTTCATTTTCTTTTCGCATTTAAAAATAAAGTATCCGCGGAGTTCTCTTTAATTTTTTTGAATCTTGGATCGAAGAATGGGGTCGGCCTTTTATTAAACAAAATTTTTTCTCTGCAAACTCCTTTCACACTCAAGATCCTCTCATCCTCATTTTCTGTCTCCTGATTTTCTGTGATTATTATTGGATTATTAAGTTTTGTTTTCATTCCTTTACATTGAATAATAATTATAATTCATTATTTATATTTTTTACCCTCTATTACATGATTGCCAATCTTTATACTATAATTCTTTTTAGAAGAAATAAATAAAATATTTCAATTTGTTTTGAGAAAAATTCAACAGTTTCAGATATTTTTGACAAATCTCCAAGCTCAAGACCATTCACATCCTCTTGTGTACTTTCCATTTTGCCTTGGAATTCCAAAATTATAAAAGAAGTGAAACCCATAGATTTTTCGATATTTTCTGGGTATTTTAAAAAAACTTGCATTTTTTAAAATTTTGCGCCGAAAATAAAAATATTTTTTTTTTTGAAAAACTGCCTTTTCTTTAAAAGATTAGATTTTCGAAATTAATAATATAAATAAAAAAATGATAATTAGATTGCTATTTTGGTGTTTTCTTGCTATATTGATTAAACTCTTCAACACTGTCGAATTCGGAGAATTGTCAATTCGAAAAAAATTTCAAATACCTTCAGAATCACCAATTTCTTCAACCTGTGCTTTAAATTTTGAAAAATATGCGATTTTAGATAATCAAGGAAATCTTTACATTTACGACGTTTCTCAAGAAAAAATCCTTCAAAACTCCACATTTTTTGAAACAAACTCTTTTTTAAGATGTTCAAATGATACAATTTATGTTCTAAACCCTCAAGGCAATGAAATCCTTGAATTAAAAAACAGTTCTTCTCTTTACACAATAGAGAAAAATTTTAAATTTTCGCAGGAATCAGCCTTATGCTTCACTTTAATGAATGATGATAGCTTATTAGTGGCAACAGACAAAAGAAACTTCATCGTTTTAAAGTCTATGTCCATTATTTCAAAAATTCACTCAACATCTCAGCAATCATTTAAAAACAATTGTTTCTTTAGAGCCATAGGGGATGGCAAGCAATTTCTCTTTGCAACAGCAGTAGGCAAAAAAGAACAAAAAGGAAAAACTGTTGCTTTAATTGAATATGATAACGATTACAAAACGATTCAGGAAACAATGCTACTTACAAAGAAAACTTTTTCTGATATAACCCCATTTAGTGAAGAAAAAACATTCGCTTTATTGGACAGTTCGAAGTTCTTATTAGAAATTTATGACCTGAAAGGCAATTTAATTCAACAAAGCAATTTGTCAATTAATTTTACTGCAAATACTATAATAAGAAAATGGACATTCCCTGATCAAACCAATTTTCTTATCATTTCTAGTGGTGTTCAGCTTGTTGTTCTAGACTATGAAAATTTACAAATCAAGAAAATCCTTGAAATTTCTAATAAGTCTTCAAATAATATAACTTTCGAATTGCCAACAAATATGGAAAATCCAAATGAATGTCTAATTCAATTAGGAACTGGATCGGGAAGCATTTTCCTTATAAACATGGACACAATTCAAGCAATCAGCAATGCATCTATACTACAAGACGGATTCACTATAGGAACTCTTCTTCTATATGTAGTTTTTCCACTTTTCCTTTGCTGTTGCTGTTGTTTTTGTCTCTACAAAAACAAAAACAGAAGAAAAGCTCGATACGCGAAACTTCTTCAACGTCGAGAAGAAAACGAAGTTCAAAATCGGCAAAACGTCTCAAATGCCAATAACCAACAAAATATTAATCAAAATGTTGCATCAGCGAATCGAGTTCCTGCAACATGTTTCTGTTGTATTCCAATGGGCTGTATTGGTTGTGGAGGTTTGTTTGGATTTCGTGCTTTAGGATGTGGGGGATGTGGAGCATTTATTGGAGGTTGTGCCGGATGTGGAGGAGGATTCCTTGGATTTGGAGAACATAGATTTGGTGGATTTGGTGATAGAGGTGGATTTGGTGGACTTGAGGGAGGTGGATTTGGTGGAGGTGGATTTAGTGGATTTGATGGAGGTGGATTTGGTGGTGGCGGACATGGGTGTGGTGGCGGTGGTGGTGGCTGCGGAGGTGGTGGCGGTGGTGGTGGCTGCGGAGGTGGTGGCGGCTGCGGGGGAGGAGGACATTAATGGCCTGTGGAGAAAGTCAAATGTTTTTTAAAAGAAGGGATTTAAAATTTTAACTATAAAGTGAATTATAGTTGAAATTGATGAATTTTAGAAAAATTATTTAAAAAAAGTATTAAATGACAAAATCCATTTACCATTAATTTAGCCTGTGAAAATAATTTAAATTAAATAAAATTTATTTAAATAAAAAAATATTTAAAAAAAAAATTAAAAAAATTAGGAATTATTATTTATTTCTCTGCTCGACTCCAATCACATTTTTAAAAATATTTGGTGCTTATTTTAATTTAAGCAAAGAAAAATAAAAAAATCAATACCAAAAAATTCAAGGAAAATTTGTTTAATAATTTTTATTGAAATTTAAAAAAAAAAATTCCATTTTCCAAAATAAATTTCTTGTATTCTCCAAAATTTAAAAAAATTAATAAATTAATCATGGGAAACAATGAATGCTGTCAGATTATGAGAAAACCCAACGGTAATGAAAAGAGAAAACAGGAACAGATTCTCCACTACATCCACTGTCTTTCTTATTTAGATCACTGTCTTGATAAACTTCGCTGTAAATCTTTACAAATGAATTAATCGACACATTAGCCGTTTATTTGAATGCAATTTATTCTTTTTTATTAGAATCGAAAGAAAATCTAAGCAATTCCAAGCATTTTTTTTACTTTTCTAACAAATTCATCAAGAGTTTACAATCAATTCTACAAGATTTAGATCAAATATTGGACTTTCGGCAGTATGAGAACCTTGATTTTTTCAAAAATCCAACAAATAACCAATTTTTATTGAATATAATAAAGCATATTGAAGCTTCTTTCAAACTAAACTGTCTGCAAACCGAGCTTTCTTCTGCAGAAAGTCTTGATGTTCTCCAAGGGGAATTTTCTTTTGATTTCTCAGAATTGTTATATAGGATGAGTTCAATACTTATTTCAGAAACAGAAGAATTTGAATTATAATATAGATTGTAAGAATAAAAAAAAAATTCTATTTGTATTTTTCATTTGGTTTTTAAAGCAATTGAGATCAAAGAAACAATACAATGTAGACAATGTTCTTCGCAAATGCAAATGAGGAAAAACAAGGAAAAAAAGGAGGAGGAAACAATATGTTCTTGCTGCAAGAAAGCTTTTTGTTTCAAAGAAGACTATTTGGAATGTTCTTCAGAAAAATGTAGAGAAGTTCTGTGCAGAATGTGCACATTTCAAATAAATCAAAATCAAAATCAATGCTATTTTTGCACAAAGCATAAAAGAAATGAAGAAAATGAAAGAAATGAGATGAAATGTTCATTATGTTTGAAAGAATTTGGCGAAAAACAATTTTTTTCTTTTAAGAATCGGAATAACTGGAAAATCTGCATCACTTGCTCAGAAAACCTGCAACTTTGTCTTCGCACTGAACTTCTTATTGAAAACCAAAGATTTTGGAAAGGAAAATGGCTTGATTGTCCTATTCTTCCGTTAGGTAAATCTCATATTACCCTTTAAATCTCTTATATCAATCTAATATTTAATCAGAAAGAACGAAATTTATTGATAAATTTTTAAATTCAAGACAGAAGGATGAACGTTCGAATAAAATATGGATTGAAGATTGGGGAATATTAAATGAAAATAACGAAGGATGGGAATATTCATTGAATTGGGGAAGAGAATTTTCATATGAAGGAAATGGGTGAGAAATTTCGCGTTGTAAGCAACATCAGAATAAAAATAATATTAATAAAATTTGTTTTATGTTTCTACAAAATTTTTATTATTTCCTATATATATAATTAGAAAAAACAGTTCAAACAATATTTCTCAAAGTGTTTTTGACTTTAGTTGTTTTCAGGTTTGCTTTTTTCATTTTCGAAGGTTCGTCCAAAACATTAGAGTTTTTTTTCACATATTCAACAGTTTTATCTTCTTCTTTCTTTGAAGTTTTCTGATTTTCTAAATTATCAGGGTTTTTTATAGGCTGGATTTCTTCGATTTTCTTAATAATATTTTCGTTTTTTAGCATATTTTCCGGTTCAAGTTCTTTTGTGGGAAATTTTACTAGAAGAAAGAAATTCAGTAATTATTTAAAAGAAGTTTTGCTGCGAACCGAGAGGCATTGAGTTTTTGTTTTTTTCGATTAGATTATCAAGTTGGTTTTCAGATTGTTTGGGAGTGGATTGGCAGCAGGAAGTACCCATTCTTTCCAAATAAAAGCAAAAAAAATTTTAATTAATAAATTTTAAAATTATCATTTTGTTGTTATCGAAAATAAAACAGCATTAATAATTATTTAAAAGATTTTTTTATAGAGGCAATTTTTATAAATAATTGAAATTCTAGATTTTTTGAATATATTTAATTAAGGAATTTCTTTCGATTTCTAAATTTTTTTTCATATTGGAATTTGAGTTTATTTTTTTTTTTAGGAAAAATATAATATACAAAATTAAAAAAAATAATACAAAAATTAAGTATCTTTGAATTTATTTTCCAATCAGAGTCTGATTTTTTTAATATAAAATTCAAACCCAACAAAAAAACATATAACCCAACCTTTTTAAAAATGGCCAAAACTCTTTTATTTCTTACGATAATCCTTTTATCCTCCTCTTTAATCTATTCCCAGAACTTTCTGGGTACAGACGTTTTAAAATGCAATTCCGATATAATTGAAATCAATACCAAATTCCAAAGCTTTTTAACCCAAGGCATTACCCTTGATGCTTTGATTGCTCAATTCAATACCGCTGGGCCTTTAATCAACCAAGCTTTATCTGATTGTGCTTATGAAATTGTTTCATCGAAATGTCTTTCAGATCTCAATGGATTGGCACAAGTGATTACCATAGGCACTGCTGATATGGCATCAAATAACATCTTGAAATTCACACAAGATTTAAATCAAGCAAAGGTCTACGTTTCCGCAATCATCTCCGATTGTTCAGCAAAATTACACTTGAAACAAAGCCAAGTTCTTTCTGAAACTGCTGAAACTGAACCGATCATAGTCAATGGAATCCTTGAATGCTATTCTGATATCAAGAATTTGATTCCTGAGCTCCTGAAATTCATTGCTATTGCCAAAACTGGTGTGATTTCTGACATCATAGCCGAAGTCAATGTTTTGGTCACTGATTTAAAGACAGTTGTCGCTGATTGCCAATTAGAAAGCTTTTCTGAATTTAAAGATTTGGTCAGTTATTTGAACACTTTGAGTCCAATTGATTGTTTAACTGATGTCAGCGAACTCGTGAAACTTGCTGAATCAATTGTATCTAACTTCAATAACTCACAATATGAGCAATTGATGCAAAATCTTGTCCAATTCGTCAATACTATTAAACAAACCACCAGTGATTGTTCAGTTCAAGCTTCATCACCACAAAGGAATGAGATTGTGATCTAATTACGATATAATTAAAACAGCAAAAATATTAATGAATTAAATTGCCAAATTTTTAATCGTTTTTAAAAAAAAATTTTTTTTTCAAAGAAAAAATTTGGAAAAAAAAATCAAATTTAAAAAACGAATAAAAAAATGCAAAAAAATTATATTTCAACTATTTTCTTTTTTTTATTTTGAAAAACTCTAATCAAAAAAAAAGAATAATTATAATTTAATTTTTCAAAGCACCAACAGTGTCATGTTTTTCTTTTTCTTCTTCCTCAAAATCATCATCTTCCTCTTCATCTTCTTCAAGCTCAACTTCAACTTCTTTCAAATTTTTAATGTTTTGGAAAAATTTCTTTCCACTCAATCTGGCATTCATTTCAGCATTTGCCAATAATTCTTTCTTTTTCAGCTCAAACATTTCAGCATCGAATGCCTTCTTCCATGCCATGAAATTATCTACTGTAAGGGGAGTATTGGCAGCTCTTGGCTTCGATTCTACTTCTTCATCAGACAAATTTCCTTCGTTGTCAAAATTAAAAAGATCTTTTTTGATGATATTTGTTTGAATCCATGTCTAAAATTTTTTTATTTTTTTGAGGAAAATCATTTTTTTAAAAAAATTCAGTTTTTTGTATTGTTTTAAAAAAATAAAAGCATAAAAAATACTCGAATAGTCTCAACAATTTCAAATATCATGGGAGAATTCTTATTTTTTTCCATAATTTTTTGGACCAAAATCTCCATATCCATTATGTCGTTTTGTGAGATATCGGGAAATAAAGGAACCAAGTGGAATTTGGGGAATTCATGTGGATAACCTTTTGATAATTCTATTTGTAATTTAATGGTCAATTTTTCAAAATCCTCCTCTAAATTTTCCTCTAAAAAAGGTCTTAATTCTATTGAGATTTTGTATGGAGGTGTTGATTTGACAATGTCCATTTCTCTCAGGTATATGTTCTCTAAAGCTTCTAATTCTTCTTTTTGCTCATTTAGGATTAAAGTCTCACCCGCGGAATCAAACATCGGTTCAATAAAAAAAGAAGTTTTTTTATAAAGGAAAATATTAAAGATTTTTTTTTTTTTGGAATTTGATTGTTTTTTTTTTTGAGTTGATTGTTCAGAAAAAATAGAGTTTTAAATATTATTATTTCGAAATTTCAATCCTATTATTTGTTGTTGGTGCATTTGATGGTAAGGAAAAAATAAGGGATTTTTCCTTTTACTGCGCATTATTTTTTTTAAATATAGCATTAGTTTTCATTTTTCATAAAAAATTCAAAATTATTGAATATAACAAAAAAAATTGTGTTTTCCAAAAATTTCAAAATTATCATAAGATTTTATTTAAAAATAAAGAAAAATTTGATAATGGAAACTCTTGAAGATTTTGAGAAACTTCTTGAAAAACAAACAGATTATTATTATTTTTCCAACAACAAATGCAATTCTCTCTATTTAAGTAAAACCCTCTCTCTTTTAAATTAAAATTTCAACTCATAGACCAAAAGCTCCGTTTGAACAAAGCTTATATAGGATTTTGCTATGGATTTAATAATACTCACAAGTTTTAAAGTTTTTTATTGATTCCAAAGAGAAATTTCTTGTAAAACCCCCCTTTTTATAGAGAAAAGTTCTTTTTAGGCCGGTATCATTTCGCGAGTACTGCAGGTCTTTTTATGGCAGTTTATAACTTATATAACATAAGACAAAAAATCATCAAACAATCAATTCAATTGATCAGATCAAAGGACCCTTATCTCATTAAATTTGTAATTGATTCTTATTTTTTTGAAATTATATTAATTTTTCTATTATTTAGACGTGTTTTTATATTGGTGGATTCTATTTGATTGGCTTGGGACTTTTATGGCAAATTCCTTCTATTTCAGCTGAATTAGCTTTTAATGTATATTTGGGAATGAAACATGCTACTATAAACTATTTACTGCATGATGTTGAGAAAGAAATGTTGAAGAAAGAAACGATAGATGAAGTTAAAAGAAAATTCAATATTAAAACAGAAATTTTATAAAATTGTTTCGATTATTTTTTGTTTTTTATTGATTTTACACTTTTCAAACGTGATTTTTGTAATTTTTCTTCAGAAACACTCCGATATTTATTCTTATTTGAATTTTAATTCCAAAATTTTTATTCTAATTCACATAAAAAAATAAAGAATTTAAAAAGAGTTTTTCATTTTGAAGAAAACATCAAAATAAAACTTTAAAGATTTAAAAAAAAAAAAATAACTGAATATTTTGCAAGTTTATAAAAATTGTATTCGACACACATGGAGCATTACAGGAATTTCAATTTCAAGAAGCTTGTACGAGATTAAAATAAAAAAAAACTTAATTTAGATTGATGAACAATTATTTTGAGAGAAAAAACGAATCCCACAATTTAATTTTTGAAAAAAAAATAATATATTTTTGGGTCGATGAAAACGAAGAATATAAACATTTTTTTTCTGATTAATTAAGATTAACAATTTTATTAAAACTTTAACAGCATTTCCCTTTGGGATTAGCCGGCATATTTTGTAATGAAATCATGCGATCATCAGAGAAATTCTCATTATTCCTCACTAAAGTTTTTTCATTTTTCATCACTAAACTTGCAATCTGTCTGAAGCTTTCTTCAACATTATCAGCTTCCTTTGCACTGGTCTCTATAAAGGGAATTTTATATTTTTTGCTCAATTCTTCCCCCTCTTTTTTCGCAACATTCCTCTCCAAATCAATTTTATTCCCCACCAAAAGCTTTGTAACGTCTGTGGTTTCTTTATCAATTTGATTCATCCATTCTCCCACATTTTCAAACGATTTCCTTTCTGAAACGTCATATACCAGTATAATTCCCATTGCTCCTTTATAATATTTGCTTGTTATTGCTCGGAAACGCTCAGAACCTGCAGTGTCCCAAATTTCTAGCTTGATTTTTTTATTTAAAATGTCTAGGTATTTAGTTTTTACATCAATACCAGCATTGCCCATTAAATAAGGCGAAAAAGTTCCTTCTGCAAACCTCATTAATAAAGAACTTTTGCCCACATTTGAATCACCAATAATTAATAGTTTAATGCAATAATCGAAATATTGCTTGGAGGAGATAGATCGAAGCAATCGGGTTTCCGTGATCGGGCCATCTTCATTGTTAGAAGCTTTCCTCATTTATTGAAAAGGGTTTGAATTTGCAATTAATTAATTTGAAAAAAAATTCAAAATGTGAGAAGAAAATTAAAATAATTTAATTAAAAAATTTTTTTTTTGGAAAAAATACAAAAATTGCAAAAAATTTCTTTAATAAAAAAAAATCGAATTTTTTTTTTTTTAATTTGAGCTGAAAATAGCTAAAAAAATAGAAGATTTCTCCTTTGAATATACGAATGAAATGAGTGATTTTTAATAGAACTCACATTAATTTCTTTTATTTTCTTTTAAATACAACAAATGTCGAGCCTTTGCCAAAGTAAATTAGTTTTGTTTCATTCTGAGATCAGAAGAAAAGATCTTGACAAAAGAATGAATATGAAACGAAATCTCTTATCTAAAGATCAATTTGTTAAAGATCAATTTTCTAATGTGAATAATAATGGAGCACATGATGAGTCTTTGCTTTTAATAAGCAAACAAATTGAGTTTTATTTGACAAATGGAGATTTTAAAAAATTGTATGAATTAATGACAATTGTGAGAACCAATTATATTTATGATAAATATTATATGAATTTATTGAGAGATATTGCCATAAAACTAATTGATTTCTGCTCAGTTTCAGGATTTATGCATGAAAATCCGGAGTTGTTCTATGAATGTTCATGGATTTTGGTAAATTTTGTTGGGCTGGAAAAGTTGAAAATCGGTTATCTAATGTTGAATAAATTGTTCAAAATTTTTATTCAACAAATAAACTCATCAAAAAACTTGAAATTTCAAAAAGAAGTATTAAATTTCTTTTATTTTTAATTTAATTGATAATATTTCATAAATTTATAGGGCTTATGGGGATTAGCAAATCTTATCGCTGATTCTTGTGTTCAAGATTCAACCGTTTTAAAATCGTACAATATCATCAACATTCTTCTGGATTATTATTACAAAAACCAACTTGATGTTGAGGCTTTAAAACTTCTTCTGTGGTGTCTTTGTAATATACTATCAAATAATAGTTTTTGGGAAGAAAATGAAGTAAAAATTTCAAAAATAATTTGGAAAAAATATTATTTTTGATTTTTAGAACAATAAAATATTGGATTTGATATCAGAAATTCTAATGAAAAATGAAAATTGCATGAAAGCAGCCAAAAAATGCCTTAAAATATTTTTAATGGTTTGCTTAAGAATACATCAGATTGACTCTGTCTTGCAAGAAATTGTTGAGACATATTCATATTCATTAAAGCGAATTTTAAAAATTCTGCAGACAGAAAACTCGAAAAGCATTCAGGAGCTTGGGATTAAAATATTCATGGTGATTGCCACTGGAAATAATAATACGACCCAAGTTCAATAAATTAATTATTTAATTAAATTTCATTTTTTTTTTTTTTTTTAAATTT
>JFJP01002013.1_pt1 | contig 16451 bp, 10 predicted proteins | sample 431651 | NCBI WGS metagenome assembly JFJP01 (sample SAMN02602958, study PRJNA72255) | Microbial mat metagenome, whole genome shotgun sequencing project. | biome: fresh water; feature: sink hole; material: water; isolation source: purple microbial (photo- and chemosynthetic) mats found in... | reverse complement strand
CACACCCTGGTGCTTGCCGATGCCTATAGCGCGCATGCGCCAACGGCAGGGTACGAGACCCTTCCCTACATCGACTCGGAGCGTCTTGTTCGTCCTGAACACGAGTACATCAGCCAGTGGAATCAAGCCTTCGAGATTCAATCGGGCAAGTATGAAATCGACGATTATGATTTTGAGCGACCGAGTGTCGAACTCGCGACACGTTCGAAGATGTCACGGGAACACACGCTCTCCGATTACGAGATCTACGATTATCCCGGGGACTACCTCAAGACCGCCGATGGCGAACAGTATGTCGACGCACGAGTCGACGAGTTGCAGTCCCAGTTCGAGATTGCGCGTGGCGAGAGCAATGCGCGCGGCCTGGCCTCCGGATCACTGTTCAAGCTCACCGGGCAGCCCCGCGCGGACCAGAATCGCGAATACCTGGTTCTTTCTGTCGCCTACAGGTTGAGCTTCAATGCCTATGAAACGGGCGAAGCGCAAGGTGCAACCTGCACCTGCCAGTTCAGTGCGCTGAACAGCAAGCAGCAGTTCAGACCGCAACGTACCACGCCAAGACCATTTGTCCAGGGGCCTCAGACGGCGCTTGTCGTCGGTCCATCGGGCGATGAAATCTACACCGATAAGTATGGGCGCGTAAAAGTGCAATTTCATTGGGATCGGTACGGGAAGAAGAATGAAAACAGCTCATGCTGGGTCCGCGCCTCACATCCTTGGGCTGGCAAGAACTGGGGCATGATCGCCATCCCGCGCATTGGTCAGGAGGTAATCGTTGATTTCCTCGAAGGCGATCCGGATCAGCCAATCATCACCGGGCGCGTGTACAACGCCGAGCAGATGCCGCCCTGGGCGCTTCCGGCCAACATGACCCAGAGCGGTATCCTGACGCGTTCCACCAAAGGTGGTGCCTACAGTACAGCCAACGCGATTCGCTTCGAGGACAAGAAGGGTAGCGAGCAACTCTGGATCCACGCGGAAAAAAACCAGGACATCGAAGTTGAGAACGACGAAACGCATTGGGTCGGGCATGACCGGACCAAGACAGTCGATCATGACGAAACCACGCATGTGAAACACGACCGCACTGAAACGGTCGACAACAACGAGACGATCACAATTGGTGTAAACCGTACCGAAAGCGTGGGCAACAACGAAACGATTTCGATTGGCAACAACCGAAGCATTACTGTCGGGGCCAGCGAGACGGCAACGGTGGCCTTGCAGCGTACGCATACGGTTGGCGTCAATGAAACAATCACGGTTGGCGCAGCGCAAGAGATCTCGGTCGGTGCAGCGCAGGCGGTTACCATCGGGGCCAACCAGACGATCAACGTTGGTGCCAACATGAGTGAAGATGTCGGCGGAGCACAAAGCTATTCGGTCGCCAAGGCGCGCACGGCCTCCATCGGCGAGAATGATTCGCTGAAAGTTGGGAAGAACCTTGTTATTGATGCCGGGGATTCAGTAACGATCAAAACCGGCAGTGCGAGCATTATGATGAAGAAGGACGGAACGATTCAGATCAAGGGCAAGGACATCACGATTGAAGGCTCGGGCAAGATCAACGTCAAGGCGAGCAGCGATATCGTAATGAAGGGCTCAAAGATACTGCAAAACTAGCGGAGGCGATTAATGAATGCCAGAGATTCTGCTCAATCTTGTCTGAACCCGGCAACCGAGATGCCGGAGTGTGCAGAGGATTTGCTTCGCCCACTGATGCAAGCAGCCAGCACACCATCAGCAGTTACATTGTCAACGTCCGGTGTGCAGGTTGGCGAACTAGTCGCGATGACCAACGAAGGCCGCACACCAATGGTTCTCTACCCAGGACAGCCGGGAAGCGCCGCGCTCGCCGCGCGCACAACCGTCGATCTGCATGGTAACCACATGGGTAGACAGGTCGTTCTGATGTTTGAAGGTGGTAATCCCGCGCGCCCCATCGTCATGGGGGTGTTGCGTGAAGGCGAAGGTTGGCCGTTGCAACATCAGCCAGCCCACGTTGAAGTCGATGCCGACGGCGAGAGAATGATCGTCTCGGCTCGCGAGCAACTCGTGCTTCGTTGCGGTAAGGCAAGCATTACCTTGACGAAAGCCGGCAAGGTTCTGATCGAGGGATCGTATTTACTGAGCCGTTCATCCGGAGTGAATCGTGTCAAGGGTGGATCGGTGCAGTTGAATTGAATGCGGATTGGCGAGCACAGGGATACCACTGATGGAGCTAATTAATGGCACCCGCATGGTCGCGGGATACAACATGGGACTGGAACCCAGTGGTCGCGAACTGCTGGTAGTGGTGATCAAAGGCACGTTCGTTCTGCCCAGGTCGGGCGAACAAGTGCGGCTTGCCGACGAGCAATTGCCGCTCATCATGGCTGACACCTTCACCGGCGAACCAGGTTTCAGTGCGCCAATGTACGAGGTTGACTTCGCGCTACGCAAGCCTGCCTGCGATGTGCTACTGGTTGGTCATGCCCGCGCACCGGAAGGCCATCAGGCGACTCGACTACGTGTCGGCTTGCGTGTCGGGTCGATGGAAAAGACTTTCGACGTAGTCGGTGACCGTGTATGGCAGGCTGGGTCCAATGGCATCACCGTGTCGGCGCCACGACCCTTCACCGAAAAGCTCGTCACCTACGACATCGCCTTCGGAGGCGTGGACCGAAACAGCAAAGAAGAAAGCGAACACGACGCCTTCTTGCCCAACCCAGTCGGCCGCGGCTGGCACAAGCACCTGAAAAATGAGTGGATCGACGGCAAGCCGTTGCCCAATACCGAGGAACTGGGCCGGGCGGTGGACTCTCCCAGCGACAAGTACACGCCGATGGCCTTGAGTCCGCTCGGCCGTGGCTGGCCGCAGCGTGCGCGCTACGCAGGTACCTACGACCAACAATGGCTTGACGATGTCTTCCCCTTTCTGCCTAAGGATTTCGATGACCGGTACTATCAGGCGGCGCCCGAAGATCAGCAGGTACCGTTTCCGAAAGCGCCCATGGAAGTCGTGCTGAGTGGCTTTAACGCCGATGGCGTGCGGCAGTTCATGCTGCCGCACTTCGAGGCGCCAGTGCATGTTTTTCCGAAGCACGGCGAGCGCGAAGACTACATTGCCACCCTGGACACGATCATGTTCGAGCCCGATCTGGAGCGCTTCACCATGAGTTGGCGCATTGCGCGTCCGTTGCGTAAGAACATGCATGAGATTTTGCAGATCCTGGTTGGCAAGAAGGATGACGAGTGGTGGCGCAGTAGTGATGTGTTCGGCAGTGTTTCAACGAGTGATTCGGGCAAGATCTAGTGATGTCGACCGGTAATGTTTTCATAGAACGCGTCGGACTCGTTACGAGTGTAGGGAACAACTCGGCTACTACGTGCGCCGCAATTCGCGCGAAATTGAGTAACCCCTCCGAGACTCGGTTCGTAAATCGCAGTGGCGAATGGATAAATGCTCATCGGGTGTGCGTAGAGCTGCCGTCCCGGGGTTTGGCCAGAGTTTCAGCAATGGCGGCTATCGCGCTCGATGAGTGTTTGGAATCGATTCCTGATCAGGAACGATCAAGGATGCCGTTACTTCTGTGCGTCGCAGAGCTTGGACGTCAAGATCGAAGTGATGAATTGGATGATCAGTTGCTCGAGGACATACAGCGACGGTTGAATGTTCGATTTGCCCCGGAGTCAGCTGTCCTTGCCTTGGGCCGGGTGGGCGTTTGCGTGGCGCTAAAAATAGCACGACAGCTCATGTTGGACCAGAATGTACCGAATGTCATGGTTGCTTCAGTCGACAGTCTTGTAAATGCGGCGGTGTTGCGGTACTACGAAGAGAATGATCGATTGTTGACACCAAGTAATTCCGATGGCCTGATGGTGGGAGAGGCTGGCGGAGCCGTGCTCCTGGGGCGCTGTCGCGAACGATCGGCCTTGCGTCTCGCGGGTCTGGGCCTCGGGAAGGAAAGTGCCCACATAGATTCCGGATTGCCTTTACGTTCTACAGGCCTGGCTGGGGCAGTCACCGGTGCATTAAATGAGGCTGGTTTGCAGTTGCACGAGCTCGATTATCGAATTACGGACATTTCTGGCGAAAGCTATTACTTCAAAGAAGATGCATTGTGCGTGGGGCGACTCTTGCGCAGGCACAAGGAGCAATTCGAAAACTGGCATCCAGCCGAATCAGTCGGTGAAGTTGGTGCTGCCGCAGGAAGCATAATGATTGCGTTGGCGTTATATGCGTGCCGAAAAGGTTTTGCACCAGGGCAGAAGGTAATAATGCACTGGAGTGCCGACGATGGGCAGCGCGCTGCAGCGGTGTTTGTTTTTGAAGGTGATCGATGAGCAACAAGGTGTTTGCGAACTTGATGGAAATATCCTGCAAGGCAGCGTCTGACGGGAAGTCGGTCTGCTCGTTCCCTGATGTCTGCTTCACCCCTCCGCAAACGCCGGCAACTCCGCCTGGAATTCCGATTCCCTATCCAAATACAGGTATGGCATCGGATTGCACCGACGGATCTTCAACCGTCAAGATATCCAATCAGGAGGTGATGCTTGGAAGCAAGTCCTACTTCAAGACGAGTTCTGGGGACGAAGCAGGATCTGCTCCAAAGAAGGGGCTCATTACTGGCAAAATTCAGGGAAAGGTGTATTTCGCGTCATGGTCGATGGATGTGAAGATCGAAGGCGAGAATGTGGTCCGACATTTGGATTTCACAACCCACAATCACGCTTGTCCGACCGCCAATAATCCGGTTCCATGGCCACACATCGTCAGTCTCGCCACGGCGGGGATTGCCACAAAGCCGCTCAAGTCCTGCCCGAAAGAATGCAAGACGAAGAAGACGCACAAGACCCGCTACAAGAATTTGCGTAAGGGCACTCCGTCCGATTCGGCGCAAGCCTCGGTCAATAGAATCAAACCCAAGATTTGCGCATCGTGCAAGTCTCCCGCAACGACACTGGCGGCCGACCATATCGTTCCGCTCAAGAAGATCTGCGAGATGCCAGGCTTTGCATGTCTGCCCAATGAGGAGCAAGAAAAGATTGCCGACATGAAGTCGAACTACGATGGTTTGTGCGGGTCATGCAACTCCTCAAAAAAGGATCGGCTCTGGCACAATTGGAAGCAAGTTAAAACCCGATCCCTGACATTACATCCATCAACGCGAGCGGCGAAGATGAAAAAAACTGAGGAAATCGCCAAAGAAATCGCTATGAAGATACGAGCGACGCCATGCAAGGATTGATTCACTTGCAGTATTGCCTGTCTTTGGGGGAGGAACGAAATGAAGTTCGATGATGACGCCATTGGCGATTTTCTTGAGCAAGTTACACCGGAAGGTAACCCGAGGATCTATACCTTGTTTGAGAAAGGAGTGGCCGCCATCGGCGAACTGCCTCCGGCATGGGAGTCCCTTCGCGCTTCGCCGTTTGATCAGCACTTGGCCTTGGCTTCACTGTGGAACGAAGCTGGATTGAAATTGCCACTTACGTTAGAAATACTGCAGCGGAAGCTGGTCGCTTTTATGTTGCTGACGACTGACTCGGAAATGCCCTCGTTATTGTATCTGTTCGATGAAGGGCGAGATTTGGTGGCGCGTCGCGGATATTGGCCTGCGAAACAACTGCCTGCCGTCACTGCAGGGCTGGCTGCGGACCTGTGGCCTTTTTATCGGCTACATGACGGGTGGGTTAGTTTATTCAGCGGTGAGGCTGGTCCGTTGCCGTCGAAACAGTGGGTGACGTTGGGGATGGCGCCTGGAGTTAACGGCTTTTTGCAGGTTTTCTCAAAGGGTAGTCAGTCAATCGGGTTCGACCTTGATGAACATCCTGCAATGGCGTACTCAATTGATGCTGACGACGAGGAAGTTGAGCAAATCAAAGATTTTTGGAGCGAACTTGATGATTGCCTTGCCGGGGGGCTTCGTTCGTTTCCCGACGCATAGCTTTCCGTGTGTAGGGTGAGGTTGCATACAGTGAACTGCATATGTCGAAAGTGATCGGGTGCCGCTTGCGGTAAATGCCCGGGTTTCAGGTGAATACTCGAACGCTACACCAAATTGAAATCTTTACAAAGGCTTAGCAGCCATGTGTGTCATCTCTAGCCAACCGATAGCGACCGTTGTCCAGCAACACACCGAGGAACCGGCGGTTTTGCGAAAATGAAAGGAGCCAAGGTCGCTTTTCTTCAAATTAGGATAACTGAGTTATGGTAAAGACCAAGATAGTCCTGCCAGCCAACAATTCGTCTTGGCTGAAGAACAGGAGACACCCAAAGCGCGTGCCGCGCAGCATCCCAGTTAGCAAACCGAAGCAGGACTAACAATGCCAGTCATTTCCAGGCCATATGTACTGCCTGTGGTTCAACAGCACGCCGAAGAATCTGCTGCCTTGCGCAATGTGCGCTCGTTGCTGGTGGTTGCACCGCATGTCAGGATTCGTCACTTGCGTCGTCTGGACGACCGGATCGCGGCTCATCTTGACGGCCTTGCCGTGGCGGGTGAATTCGGCTGGAAGCTGTGCGAAGCAGCGCTGGAAAACCCCGGCGTTGGCCAAGTATTCGCAGCAACGGTACAAGCGATAGAAAGCAAAAACTCGCGTGGACTCGACAACCTGCTGGCACTGGCTGAGGCGGTTTCCGAAGCGCAGCCTGGCCTCACCTCGGCCTTCGGCTGGGTCTCAGCGCAGTTTCTGCAGGGTACGATCAAGAACCTGCTTGTTTCAAAAAGCCCATTTCAGCGCCAGATCGGGATCGCGGCCTGCGCCATGCATCAGGTCGATCCAGGAACGGCACTGAATGCAGCGTTGGTTGATAAACATGCCTTGCTTCGCGCACGTGCTCTCCGCGCGGCGGGGCAGTGTGGGCGGCGTGATCTGTTGGCAGTATGCGTGAAGGCTTTGGCGGACGAAGATGTCTCCTGCTATTTCTGGGCCGCGCATTCGGCGGTTCTCTTGGGTGAGCGCGGTCGGGCGATCGATGTTCTCAAGGAGATCTCCTTGCGCGAGGGGTTGTGTCGCGCTCGTGCCCTCCGTTTGGTGCTGAAATTCCTTGACGAAACGCAGGCTAGGCTATTGCTCAAGGCGCTGGCATCCGATCCTGCCAATATCCGCCTTCTCATTCAGGGCGCCGGTATCGCTGGCGATTTCCATTACGTGCCTTGGCTCATCAAGCAGATGGAGGATCTGAAGCTCAATCGCCTTGCCGGCGAAGCGTTCAGTCTCATCACCGGTCTTGACCTCGCCTATCTAGATCTGGACCGCAAGCCGCCTGAAAATTTCGAATCCGGCCCCAACGACGACCCGGACGATCCCGACGTGTCGATGGACGCTGATGAAAGTCTGCCGTGGCCCGATCCGGGGAAAATCAGAGCGTGGTGGGAGGCCAACGGACCTCGCTTCCACGAAGGCGTTCGCTACTTTATGGGCGAGCCCGTGAGCCTGCAAAACTGCATGCTGGTATTGCGTGAAGGCTATCAACGCCAGCGCATCGCCGCCGCCGAATATCTGTGCTTGCTTCAGCCCGGTATGCTCTTGTTCCCGACCAGTGCGCCGGCCTGGCGGCAGGAGCGTTGGCTGAGCAAAATGGAGTAACTTGTGGCTGCCCGGTACATCCTCGCTGCCTTGGCCGTTGTCTTTGTTGTTTCCGCCGTGCTGCGCTTGCTGCGTGACGGTGGTCATCTCACGACGGCAAGCAAGACCTGGTTATTGGTGGGAATAATTTTCGCCGGAGTAAGTTTTTGGCTCTGGATTCAATAAATGACTTTATTCAGATTGAAGTGCTATGGCTTCCCAAGCTTCCGGCATAGTATGTTGATACTGAATCACGATTAGGCGTGAAGGTTCATGATTAAAATCGAAATCGTTTCCTACAATGGTCAACGGCCCGCGCAGCCCACCCTGGCTGAATTCGATGAGATGGGCGGGACGATCGGACGCTCTGACGGGAATGCACTGGTCTTGCCCGATCCCGACCGCTATGTTTCGCGAAACCATGCGACTATCGCCTTTCGCTCTGGCGGCTACGTCATCCGCGACCTTAGCAGTGCATCGCCGGTTATCGTCAATGGACAGCCTTTGGGCAATGGCCGCGAAGCCATACTGGCCGGCGGGGATGAAATCCGGATCGGGGGATATATCCTCCGGGTGGTGGTTGAACCACCAAGAGGGGCGCCGCCATTGCCTGTGGCGCGAGCAGGGGGGGCGCCGGTAGCGCCGCGAGATGACCCTCTGGCCATGTTCGGGCCATCGAGCACTGACCCGTTTGCCGACTTGTTACCTCCGGTCCCCCCGCCTCCCTTCGGACGCGATCAGTCGGACGTTTACGGTAGTGGAACCAACGCTCCGGTCAAACGCGAAACGATTCCAACCGATTTTGATCCCTTTGCCGATTTAATGGCTTCGCCGGCAGCGACGGATCCTTTTTCCCAGCAGTCCAATCCGTCTCGCCTGCCGGATGATTTCAACCTTGGACTGGCGCCGGCTTCCAGTCAAAGCATTGACCAGCTTTTTGGTTTGAACGCCGGTAGTAGTGTCGATCCTTTCGCCAATGGACATCCTTTGGGCGAGGTTGGTCGCAGCCCCGAAAATGCTTCAAGCCTGGATCCTTTGGTGGCGATCGGCGCTGTTTCAGCACAGCCTGTTGCGTCCGGCGCGCAGCGCGACAACAGCATGGAAATTCGTGCCGCGTTTAGCCCGCCCCCGGTTTCGTTCCCGGACCCGATTCCGGTGCCAGAACCGGTACCCGCAGTACAGCCTTTGTCCGCTGAAGCTCCTGCGGATACAAAAAGCATGTTGTTTTCGTGGAATGCGCCTAGCCAAGAAACGCCTGGCGGCGAAATCAGGACGGTGATTGTCCCCTCTGCGCGGCAGGTTGCAGTTGCTCCCCCGAACGTCAAAGAGGCTCCTCCCGCCTCTTCCGCGAATCAACCGCCTCCTGCGGTGCGCGTGGAACCGCCGCCGCTGCCACGCTCTATGCCAAGTAGTCCCGACGCCGCCTCCGGAAACGACTTGATGCGCGCATTTCTGGCCGGCGCTGGCGTGCCCGATCTTGATATGCAGGAACCGCTATCACCCGAAATGATGAGCAGAATTGGTCAGTTGCTGCGCACATCGACGCAAGGCACGCTTGACCTGCTTCTGGCGCGAGCGTTGATCAAGCGCGAAGTTCGCGCTGAAGTGACCATGATTGTGGCACGTGAAAACAATCCCCTGAAGTTCTCGCCCAATGTGGACGTTGCCCTGGCTCATTTGCTGGCTCCGCGTGGGCAAGGGTTCATGACTCCGACGGCTGCCATGAAGGACGCGTGCGACGATCTGCGTGCGCACCAGTTCGGCTTCATGGCCGGCATGCGTGCCGCTCTGGATGGCGTTCTACGGCGTTTTGATCCGGCCCAACTTGAGCAACGCCTTACCGACAAGAGCTTTGTCGACTCGATGCTACCGATGAATCGCAAGGCCAAGTTGTGGAGCCTGTTTGCCGAGCTTTACGCCGATATCAACAAGGAGGCGCAAGACGATTTCCACGCCTTGTTTGGCAAGGAATTCTTGCGTGCCTACGAGTCCCAGCTCGACAAACTGGACAAACAAGGTGACGACACGCCTAATTCTGGAAAATACTGAACAGGGACCACCATGGAACTTGAAATTCACGTGCTCTCAAAGCCGGGTGGTCGTGCAATCAACGAGGACGCCTATGGCGTGTGGTCCAATCCCGGCGCATGCTTTTGCGTCATTTCCGACGGTGCTGGCGGCCATCTTGCCGGGGAGGTTGCTTCCAGGCTTGCGGTCAAGCAAGTACTGGAGTGGTTCTATCGGACGCCAGACGTCGGTTCGGACGCACTTGAAGCCGCCTTGAAGTCGGCAAACGACGCAATCGTTTACGAGCAGCGACAGTCGCCCGAGACGTCCGACATGCGTGCCACCATACTCGTTCTCGCAATCGATACGGCGAATGCGACGGCTCGATGGGCTCACATCGGCGATACGCGTTTGTACTGTTTTCGTGGCAAGCGCATCATTGCTCAGACACGCGATCATAGCGTCGTCCAAAGCATGGTGGATGCGGGTTATCTTGAGCAGAAGAATCTGCGTGCGGCACCCAGGCGGAACGCCTTGTTTGCTGCCCTCGGCGATGCCCAGGCATTTGCGCCAAGTGTGGAAGAGAACTTATTCCCTGTCCGCGATGGTGATGTGTTTCTGCTTTGCACCGATGGGTTTTGGGAGTACCTTGATGAAGCCCAGATGGAGCGTTTGTTGATGCAGGCAGAATCTCCCGATGCATGGCTCCGGCAGCTCGAAGCGGAGGTGCTGAAAGGTGGGCGTGCTGGTCAGGATAACTACTCTGCGCTGGTCGTGTCGTGTACTGAATCAGAGGAGGTGACGCGAATGCCTTTGGCTTCAGGCGCTTGAGTAGTCTAATGGCCAACGGTGCTTTTCAGGTCCAAAGCGTCTCATTGACAGTTATTGCCATGCTGCGTTTTCCTTACTATTCTTGATGTGTAGGCATGTTTATTATGAGGTGGTGTATGAAAGTAAAATCCATTTGTCTGATGATCGCGTTGGCGGCACTTTCCTTTTCAGCCTTAGCCCAGTCTGAAAAGGTTCTCGGTGGAAAGGACATTACCGAATCCGCGCTGATTCAGGCACTTAGTCCAGCTACCGGCTCAGGCGATACGCCGACTCGTACCCGCAGTATTCGAGTCAGCCCTGAAAATGCTTCGATCGGTGCTGCCGTCAAGCCCGCTAGCGCGTCGCTGATGATCACTTTTGAAACCAATTCTGCCACGTTGACTCCGCGTGCCAAGCAGTCGCTTGATGTGGTCGGCGAGGCTCTTGCTTCCAATAAGCTTGGCAGTTTCCGTTTCGCGATACAGGGCCATGCCGATCCACGAGGGGACTCTGAAGCGAACCTGCGGCTCTCACAATTGAGGGCCGAATCAGTGCGCCAGTATCTCGTGCAAAGCAAGCAGATCGACGAAAGTCGGCTGGAAGCCGTTGGCAAAGGAGACAAGGAGTTGATAAATTCCTCAAACCCGGCCGCCCCGGAGAATCGACGAGTGACGATTATCAATCTCACTCAGTAGAGATTGACGTGCTCCCTTCAAGTGGGAGCTTTGGAGGTTCAATTTCTGGCTGGTAAAGAGGCTCAAGCGTGAAGACTCTGTCGACAGCGCGCCATCTTTTCTTCTGCTTAGGAGCGTTCGCCACGGTTCTTTTGGAACCTGCTTTGGCTCAGGTTCCCTTGCCAGTACAGGCAGGCCAAATCGAACGGCAGTTCCAGCGACCACCGGAGCCGCGAGCTCAGCCGGGGAGTCTGCAACTCCCGGAAGCATCGTTGAACCCACCAGCCAACGCCTCTGACATCCGATTCGCGCTCTCTCAGCTTATAGTCGAGGGCGTGACCGTCTATCCGGAATCCGCCCTGCGGCCATACTATGAAGGAAAACTCGACAAGGATGTCTCGCTCGCAGAGGTCTATGCCATTGCTGGTGCTTTGACTGCGCGCTACCGCAACGACGGCTATATCCTTTCTCAGGTCCTGGTGCCAGCGCAGACGATTGAAGGTGGGCGTATTCGCTTGAAGGCTGTGGAAGGCTATGTTGCCGATGTTCGGGTAGAGGGCGAAGTCGATACGCGCCGCGGCCTCGTAGCTACTTATGCGGACCAAATCAAGGCAACGCGGCCGTTGACCGTAGCGGCTTTAGAGCGCTATCTGCTTCTGATGAACGATTTGCCAGGCGCTTTCGCACGTGCTGCCTTGGTGCCTTCAAAGACCGAGCAGAACGCATCCGACCTGGTGGTCCAATTTTCACAGAGCCGTATCAGCGGTGGATTGACCGTCGAAAATCGCGGCAGCAGGACTCTCGGTCCGGTGCGCTGGAGTGCTGATCTCGATCTGTTTTCCGCACTCGGGTTACAGGACCGGACCGGTATCAGAATTGTATCGACCCTTAATCGCGAACTCGACTATTTCTCCTTGTCTCATGATGAGCAGATTGGCAGCGACGGTGGCAAGCTAGGACTGCAGTTCAACGTTGTACGTTCCAGGCCGGACGAAAGCCAATCATTCATTCCGCTCAATCTCGAAACCAGCTCAAATTCCGGTTCCGCCAGCTACAGTTACCCGATGATTCGCAGCCGTAGTGAGAACCTATACCTGCGTGGTGGCGTTTCGGTACACGATGGCTTTACGACGGTGTTTGGCGTGGCCGATACTCAGGATCACATCCGTGCCCTCCGCTTGGGTCTGAGTTATGACTTGGCGGACAGCTATCGCGGCGTCAACATTGTCGACGTGGAAATTGGCCAGGGGGTGCGCGGCTTGGGCGCTTCGCGGGCTGGCGATACCGACCTTTCACGGGCAGCTGGTAAGCCGGATTTCACCAAGCTATCGCTTTATGCCGCACGCCTGCAATCCCTGGCGCAGAATTGGTCGCTGCTGGTCGCTGTCAATGTTCAGTACGCAGCTACGGATCTTCTGTCGCCAGAGTTGTTCAGTTTCGGTGGCGAGCAGTTCGGGCGTGGCTACGATCCTTCCGAACTGGTTGGAGATAGTGGTGCTGCAATGAAGCTGGAACTCCGCTACACCAATAGTCTTCAGGATGGTTTGAGTTATACCGGCTATTGCTTCTACGACGCCGGATTTGTGCGCCAGCGCACCCCAGCCGGGGCACCCGCTTCCGAGTCAGCGGCATCGGCAGGACTTGGGTTGCGTTACACCTTTGGCCGTTATCTGTCGGGTTTTGTGGAAATTGCCAAGCCGCTGACCAGAGCTGTGGCGGCGGAAGAAAACCACAATGCTCGCGTTTACGCCGGACTATCTGTGCGGTTCTGAGTCTGCTTTCGGGAGAATTACGGTACGTCCAGGTCTGATCTGGAAGATGCCTGTAGATTGAAAGGTCAGCAGGTAAATGGAGGGCAAGATGATCTGTACTAATCGCTCACCAAATCAAAACTGCGTTTGGCGCCTGACTCCAATAGCGGCCGCCATCTGTTCCCTTGGCTTGATATCTTCTGCAGTCAATGCCGAGCCGCAAGGTGGAGTCGTGCGTGCGGGGGCGGCCACCATTGCACAATCGGGTTCGACTACTCGTATCGATCAGGGCAGCGAGCGGGCGGTTATTGACTGGCGCAGCTTTGGTGTCAGTGCCGGGGAGTCCGTACTGTTCAGGCAGCCATCAAGAAGCTCGGCGACCCTGAATCGGGTGACAGGCGAACAACTCTCGATGATCCTTGGCCGGATTGAAGCGAATGGTCGGGTTGTTCTGATTAACCCCAATGGCATCCTCTTCGGTCAGGGTGCCCAGGTCAATGTTGGGAGTCTCATCGCCAGCACAGCCAACATCAGCAACGCCAGCTTTATGGCTGGGCGCTTGCGATTCGATGAACCGGGCCGGCCCGGAGCCGGTATCATCAATCAGGGCAGCATCAGTGCCGCCGATGGCGGGTTGATCGCCCTGGTGGCACCGCATGTACGCAACGACGGCATGATTCAGGCACGCCTGGGCAAGGTTCTCGTTGGTGCCGGCGACACGTTCACCCTCGATCTGTATGGCGACGGCTTGATCAGCCTTGCCATTGCGCCTGAACACGGCAACGCTCTGCTCGACGAGACAGGCCAACAGATAGGCGCACTCGTTTCACACACCGGAAAGATCATCGCTGACGGCGGACAGGTTGTTTTGATTACTGCCCCAGGTGCCAAGGCGGTACTCGACGAGGTTATCAACCTTTCCGGCACCATCCAGGCCGACACTGTCGCCCAGCAGGGCGGGCGAATTGTGCTGCAGGGGCGAGGCGGTGCCGTCGATGTCACCGGTACCCTGAGCGCGCAAGGCAAGCAAACCGGACAAGGCGGCGGGATGATCGAAGTCCTCGGCGATGCGGTGCATCTGGCCGTCGGTGCGCAGATCGATGCCAGCGGCCAAGGCGGTGGTGGCACGCTTCATGTCGGCGGTGCTTTCCAGGGGCAGGGTTCGACCTACCGCGCCGACACAACCCGCATCGACGCCGGAGTCCAGCTGAAAGCTGATGCAATGGCGACAGGCAAGGGCGGCGAAGTGGTTGTCTGGGCTGACGGAAACACCACCTACGCTGGACAGATCAGCGCGCGTGGCGGAACGCTTGGTGGCGATGGCGGGCGCGTCGAAGTGTCGGGCAAGAAGACGCTCGACTTTCTGGGTTCGGTCGATGCCGGGGCGGCTAGCGGTGCGGCGGGAACGCTTCTGCTTGATCCCGCCTACCTTACCATCGGACTGGCTGAAGCCAGTTTGATCAACCGGGTCCTGCGCACCGGGACCACCACAACACTTGCCGCCGACGTTGATATCAATGTCAATGCCGTCATCGACGGCCGTGGGCGGCGGGCTGGCGGCGGGCTCGCGCTGAGCGCAGGCCGCGACATAAACATCAACGACTTCATCGTTACCAACAACGGATTGATCAATCTGTTGGCTGCCAGCGGTACAGTTAACGTCGCTTCTGGCAAAGGTGTGTTCGCCGGTAGTGCGCCGATTCTGGTACGGGTAGGTGGCAATCTGTCCACCGCGCCGATTTTAACGTCCGGGTTGCTCAGCTTTGTTTCAACAGCTGGCAGCGTTAACCTCGATACTGCACTTGATGAGAGCATCGGATCAGTCAGTGTCAGCGCAGCGCGGGACGTTACTATTAACCAGCCAGTCGTCAATCTGCGCAATGGCAGTAGCTTCAACGCCGTTGCTGGACGCGACGTTCTGGTCAGTGCCCAACTTGATGGTCGTGGTGGCAGTTCCGGGGGGGCGGTCGGTTTGACGGCGGGCAACAACGTTCTGCTCAATGATCATGTTGTAACCAGACTTGGCACCATTCGCGCGCGAGCAATTGGCGGAAGCATCATCAGCGCAGTGGGCAAAGGCTTGTATGCCAATGGCAGTGCAATTGACCTCGTTTCGGGGGCTGATTTAAGCACCGGGATCTTGTCGACGACAGGCTCTATCAGCCTAGCTTCCACTTCGGGGTCGGTCAGCGTCGTGCGGGGCATCGACGGGACAGCGGGAGCCACGTCAATCAGCGCGGCAGTTGACGCAAATCTTGATACCGAAGTACTGAACATGCGCAGTGGCGCACCGTTGAACGTCAGTGCCGGGCGTGACGTTAATGTGCGTGCCCAAGTGGACGGTCGCGGCGGCGTTACGGGCGGTTCTGCGGCACTCACGGCCGGGCGCAATGTGAATATCTCGGAGGATATCGCGACCCATGATGGAGCGGTCAATCTTGTTGCCACCAGCGGAACCGTTATCCAGTCTCCGGGAACGCAAGTGCGAAGCAGTACGGCCCCGATCAGTGTCAGTGCCGGCGGCAATCTGACCAGTGCCAGCTACGTGACCACCGGTTCCCTGGATATCCGTTCGACCGGAGGTTCGGTAACCGTGGCCGAGCCGATTTACGACACAATCGGTGCAACCACCATCAGCGCTGCTGACAATGTCAATATCAATCGGCTGGTGGAAAACGTGCGTACCCTGGCCAGTCTCGGTGTGATTGCCGGGAACGATATCAATGTCAGCGCTCAGATCGGGCAGGATCGTTTGGCTATCACGGATACGGGTCCAATCACACTGGTCGCCGGGCACGATGTTAACGTCAGCGAAGATGTGGTCAGCCGTAACGCCCCGCTTGTTGTGCAAGGAACCACAGGAACGGTTCGCGTTGTTGCCGGAAAGCAGTTGCGCTCCGGCAATGGGAGTCTGACAGTTACGGCCGGCAGCAACTTGTATGTCGGCAATCCGGCGGCGGCCAAGCCCAACGTCGATACGCCGTATGTCACCAGCGGCGCACTGAACGTTTCATCCTCTTCTGGCACGCTTTACATTGAGGCGCCGATACCCGATTCCACCGGGCCGGTTAATCTTTTTGGCGGCCATGCAGTGGTGGTGAACGAGCGAATCTATTCCAACAACCAGAACATCAGCATTACGGCGGGTGCAGGCGGCATTGTCATGAATGCGGCGACCATTCAGGTTCCTAGTACCGTCAATCCGCCGACGGAAGAAATTCTCCTGAGCGATACCGATGCACGGCTGGGCAATCTCATCTTGCTGGCACAGGGTGACATCAGTGCGCCATCTTTGCGTACCGCCGGTACACTGAGCGTGACATCCACGGCAGGACATATCCTTGGCGGCAGGATTTACGGGAGCCGGTCCGGGAATGGGGCCTTGCCTGCGCAGGTGCGCTTGGCGGCAGCACAGGGCGTTGACTCCTTTAATACTGATAGTTCGCCCGATGTCGAGGCACGTTCCTCGGCCGGATCGGTAAATCTCACTGTCTTTGCGCCTCAGCGGCTCTTTATTGATGCTGCGCTGGATGCAAGGACCGGCGGCTGGATAGGCAATGCTGCGGAGTTGGTGGCGGGGCGGGATGTCATACTGACCGGAGTTTCCAGCGCTAACCTGGTACGCGCAAGTGCCGGGCGAGATTTCTGGCTGAAC